>Ga0206962_1118_pt1 | contig 25489 bp, 18 predicted proteins | sample Alteio_BWOrgHeat_27_FD_153241 | JGI IMG/M metagenome (GOLD analysis project Ga0206962, IMG submission 153241) | Enriched cells from forest soil in Barre Woods Harvard Forest LTER site, Petersham, Massachusetts, United States -... | ecosystem: Environmental > Terrestrial > Soil > Temperate forest >...
CCCTTTTCTTTCAAACCTTTTTTCTTCATCGCTATGCATCCCATAAGATGTTTGCCATGAGTAAGGGATGGGAACGGTTTTTCTATTTCAGCACGTTTGTGACACAAGGCACTTCTTTTCTGAATCCAAGGGCCTATGCCATCATGCACCGTATGCACCATGCTTATAGTGATACAGAGAAAGATCCGCACTCACCGGTGTTTTTTAAAGATGTATGGGGATTGATGGTAAAGACCAAAGACATCTATGTTCAGTATACCAAATACAAGCTGGAACCGGAGCCTCAGTTCCGCGATCGTTACCCGGCCTGGCCCTTATTAGACAAGATCAGCGACTCCTGGTTTGTACGCATTGCCTTTGCCGTTGGATACACCCTTTTCTATATTCACTTTGCTACGCATTGGTGGATGTTTTTGCTCCTTCCTATTCATTATTTCATGAGCCCGGTACATGGGGCCATTGTAAACTGGTGCGGACATAAATACGGATACACCAATTTCGACAACGACGATCACAGTAAGAACACGCTGCCATTCGACTTTTTGATGATGGGCGAGCTGTTTCAGAACAACCACCATAAAAGCCCGAACTCACCGAATTTCGCCAAACGGAAATTTGAATTCGACCCGAGTTATCCGGTCATACGGTTTCTGCATTTTACCCGGGTTATTAAATTGAGGAAAGTTCCTGTCTAGATTTGAGATTTAAGAATTAAGATTTAAGATGTAGATTGGGGAGTTAGAAATTAGGAATTCCAAATTATTGTTCTAGTTTTACTAATGTATATCATTCATCCTTTTCAAATCATAAATCTTAATTCATAAATCTTAAATCAAAGATGCTTCTCCCCATGCTTCTCGTCTGTTTTCTGGCATGCAGTATTGTCATGATATTGGTATGGGTATGGGCCTACCGTATTCAGAATGCCGGAGTAGTCGATATTTTCTGGGCTTTTAATTTTACCATTATTGCTTGTCTTATCTGGCTCATGGGCGATGGATATGCTGCGCGTAGAAATGTCATTTGTCTGCTGGCTGTATGCTGGAGTCTGCGTTTGGGCATTTATCTGCTCATCAGGGTGGGCAGCCATCTGAAAGAAGAAGAAGGACGTTATAAACAATTAAGGAAAGAATGGGCTCCCAACCCCGATCGTAAATTCTTTGTTTTTTTCCAGGCTCAGGCTCTGTCCAATATATTTTTAGCCATTCCTTTCTTTATCATAGCCATCAATAAAAATGAGGGTCTTTCCTTGTTGGAAGAAATAGGCGCCGGTATGCTGTTTATTTCTATTCTGGGCGAAGGTCTTTCCGACTGGCAGCTGATGCAGTTCAAAAAGAATCCGGCAAACAAAGGACAGGTTTGTCAGCAGGGTTTATGGAATTATTCCCGTCACCCGAATTATTTTTTCCAGCTCATGATCTGGATTTCGGTATTGATTTTTTCGCTTGCATCACCTTATGGCTGGATTGCGGTAGTATGTCCTCTCACCATAGGCTATCTTATCTTTAAGGTTACCGGCATTCCGATGACCGAAGAACAAAGTCTTCGTTCCAAAGGGAAATTATTCGAAGAATATCAACGCACCACCAGTGTGTTTGTACCCTGGTTTAAGAAGAAGTAAATTCTCAATATTATATGTGGTACGACTCCCTCCTTGAATCTGACAAAATACCTGATGTTGTTATCCGTACCGGTATTCGCCGTTTGCTTGCTCAACGTTTGAAAGAAGAGGACAAGGGCAGTGCTGAAGCTAACCAGACTGCTTTGATGGCCATGATCGGTTCGCTTAAACAGGAGCCGATAGCTATTGAAACAGTGGCAGCCAACGAACAACATTACGAAGTGCCAACACGTTTCTATCAGCTTTGCCTGGGCAAACACCTTAAATATTCAAGTGGGTACTGGATGGAAGGAGTCCATAACCTGGATCAGGCAGAACGGGATATGTTACAGCTCACCTGCTCCCGTGCCGAACTTAAAAACGGACAGTCTGTGCTGGAACTAGGATGTGGCTGGGGCTCTCTCTCTCTTTTCATGGCAGCCCAGTATCCGGAAAGTCGTTTTACCGTCGTTTCCAACTCTCGTACACAAAAGCTTTTTATAGATGGGGAAGCTGCAAAAAGGGATATCCGGAATCTGTTGGTGATAACGGCAGATATGAATACTTTTCAAATAGATAACACCTTTGACAGGGTCGTATCGGTAGAAATGTTTGAGCATATGCGTAATTACGAATTGCTGCTCTCCAAGGTTGCATCATTTCTTAAACCGGAAGGAAAACTGTTTGTCCATATTTTTACCCACTTGCATCTGGCCTATAAGTTTGAAGTAAAAGACGAAACGGACTGGATGAGTAAGTATTTTTTCAGCGGGGGTATCATGCCTTCCGACCACCTCCTCCTCTATTTCGAAAATGATTTCCAGATTGAAAAACACTGGAGGGTAAACGGCATACACTATAGCAAAACTGCCGAAGCCTGGCTGGATAATATGGATAAACACAAACAGGAAATCATGCCCCTGTTTGAAACAACCTATGGCAAAGATCAGGCCCTGAAATGGTGGGTATACTGGAGAATCTTTTATATGTCCTGTGCCGAACTATGGGGCTATGACAAAGGGGAATCCTGGATGGTGAGCCACTATCTTTTTCAGAAACGCTGAATGGAACGACTGGCCATTATAGGAACAGGCATTGCAGGAATGGGATGCGCGCATCTGCTGCAACATAAATACGATATCCGCCTGTTTGAAAAAAACAACTATGTAGGCGGGCATACCAATACCGTTACCGTTCAGGAAGATGGAATTCCGGTATCTTTCGATACCGGTTTCATGGTTTTTAACTACCAGACCTACCCTAATCTTTGTAAGCTGTTTGAAGAGTTGAATGTGCCCGTAAAAAAGACAGACATGTCCTTTAGCGTGCAACACCTGCCCAGCCGGCTGGAATACTCCGGTTCGGGGTTTAACGGCTTGTTTGCACAACGAAAAAATCTGTTCAACCTTTCCTATATCCGCATGCTACAGGATGTGAACCGGTTTAATGAAAAAAGCATACTGATCAAAGATGACCCGGCCTATGCCGAAGTAAGTCTCCGCGATTTCATCCAATCATTTGGTTTTGGATCCGACATGCTATGGAAATATCTGATTCCCATGAGTTCGGCTGTTTGGTCCACACCCATGGACAAGATGCTCGATTTTCCGGCCCAAACCCTGATCCGCTTTTTTTATAATCATGGATTCCTTGGGCTGCATACCCAGCATCAATGGTATACGGTGGAGAATGGAAGCCAGTCGTACCGCGAACGACTGATACAACCATTCAAAAATAAAATCAGTATTAATGACGGAGCCTCCTCGGTAATGATACGGGATGGGAAAGCAATCGTAAAAACAGTTTCCGGAAAAGAAGAAGAGTTTGACAAAATAGTACTGGCTTGTCATGCCAACGAATCTTTACAACTGCTTCAAACACCAAGCGGGCTGCAACAGCGTTTACTAGAACCGTTTAAATACCAGGAAAACATTGCCACTATTCATACCGATGAATCATTGATGCCGGAGACAAAACGGGCCTGGTCGAGCTGGAACTACCGGATGATAGAAAAAGAAGGAAAGCTCATCCCCTCCACCATATACTGGATGAACAACTTGCAGGGGCTTACCTGCAAACGCAACTACTTTGTTTCCATCAGCGATCCCGGAACGGTAAAAGAAGAACAGGTCATAAACCGTATTACATACGAGCATCCGCTTTTTGATGTTCCTGCCATAAAAGCACAAAAGGAATTGCATCTGCTGAATGAGGGAGGTCCCTTGTATTTTTGCGGAAGTTATTTCAATTATGGATTTCACGAAGACGCCTATGCATCTGCTGTTGAACTAAGTAAATCATTGTGATGAACAGTTGTCTTTATAAAGCCCGGATCATGCATCACCGGATGGAACCGAAAAAACATCGGTTTCATTACAATGTATATATGTTTTACATCTGTCTGGAAGAGCTGGAGGAATTGTCGGGGCGCTTCCGGCTGATGAGCCGCAACCGTTTTAATCTCTTCAACTTTAAGGACAGCGAACATTTGCAATTGCCCCGGGAGCAACCCGACAAAAGCAAAAAGATCAGGGAACATATCCTCACCTATCTGCAAGAAAACGGTGTAGAACAGATCCCCGCCCGTATCATGCTCCTTACCAACCTGAACACGTTGGGTTATAATTTCAATCCTGTATCGTTTTATTTTTGTTACGACGAATCCGATACTGCTTTTTGTGCTATTGCGGAGATCGGTAACACCTTCGGAGAAATGAAACCCTATCTGTTAAAGGGCCAAGATACCGATGACTCGGGGTTTCATCTGAAGACAACCAAATATTTTTATGTGAGCCCCTTTTTCGACCACGACACTTCCTTCGATTTTCATCTGGCCTTGCCGGGAGAGAAACTGAACATACGGGTGGATGATTTAAAGGAAGAACGAAAAATATTTATCAGCACCCTTACCGGAACGCGCAAAGTGTTGAGTGATGCCAATATGTTGCGATATTTTTTTTCCATACCCTTCATTACCCTCCAAGTCATCACCCTGATTCACTGGAATGCGGCTTTATTGTGGCTAAAAAAGATTCCTTACCGAAAAAAAGCCGAGCGGGCCGATCTGCAAAGGGAGGTTTATAAACCGTATAAATAATAAAATCTGTTTTAAAAAATTGATTATTTCAGTTATGAAATGGCACTCTCATTTCTTATATTTGTAATATGAAAAAGGCAAACAAAGTAAACGTGAGGTATATTTTATGGAAAGAAGGAAAGTACTATGTAGCTCAATGTATTAATGTTGACGTTTCGAGTTTCGGAGAAACGAAAAGGGAAGCTATTCTGAACATAACAGAGGCGCTGGCGTTGTACTTTGAAGATATAAAACCAGTGAAGCTTCCAAGGCTGGGTAAACCAGAAGTGCATAGCACTTCAGTAAAGTATGCCTAAAACCTATTCTTCCAGACATATAGTAAAAATTCTTCTGGCTCATGGTTTTCACTTTGTCTCTCAGAAAGGAAGCCATGCAAAATATCGAAAAAACACTATCCCTGTCATTACTGTCATTGTTCCTTCAGATAGAAAGGAAATCCCATACGGGACTTTCCGGTCAATTCTTCGTCAATCTGGACTTAAAGAAGAAAATTTTAAATAATCAAGCGTAATTTATTCTCATTGGTAAATCCAATCTCTTCCCGTTTCCGTATTTTGATTTATCTTAGTTGCTCACATGAAAGCGATCACCCTTACTCATCAGTCCGGTTTTTACGAACGCATCGTGCTGGATTTTCTGAGCAAAATGCCATTGGGCAGATTGACCCTGACTCTTCCTAGCGATGAAGAAGTACTGCTGGGTAATGGAGAAGGCGGTGTAACAGCCGAAATCACGATCAAAGATTCCGACTTTTTCCGGCGTATTTTCCTGTATGGAGATATCGGTTTTGGAGAAGCTTATACAGACGGAATATGGGAAACCGGCAATATCACACAAGTGATACGCTGGTTTATATTGAATATAGAACATGCTCCTGGGGTATCGGGCAGCAAGGCTCAAGCTTTTACGCTTAATATCTTCCGTATTTTCAACCGTATTTTTCATAAGAAAAGAGCCAACAATCTGGATGGAGCACGAAAAAATATTGCGGAACACTATGATCTCCACAACGATTTTTTTGCCTTGTTTCTGGATCCTTCCATGACTTACTCTTCGGCCTATTTTCTGGAAGAAGGAATGAATCTGCAGGAAGCGCAGATGGCAAAATATGAAAGGCTTGCAGGACAGTTAAAACTTCAGTCGTCCGACCATGTGCTGGAGATAGGCAGCGGATGGGGAGGCAATGCCATTTTTATGGCAAAAAAATACGGTTGCCGGGTTACGAGTATCACCATATCGGAAGAACAGCTTAAGCTGGCCAGAACCCGTGTAGAGGAAGCAGGGCTGTCAGACCAGGTTAAGATAGAGCTGTGTGACTACCGTTTGCTCCAGGGCACTTTTGACAAGATTATTTCCATAGAAATGCTGGAAGCGGTGGGGCATGAATTTCTGGAGCAATATTTCCAGCGTTGTCATGAATTGTTAAAAAAAGGAGGTTTATTGGCCATACAGGTCATTACCTGTCCCGATTCCCGTTATGACAGCCTCCGGAAAGGTGTGGACTGGATCCAAAAACACATCTTTCCCGGCACCTTGCTGCCTTCTGTAGCTGCCATCAACAAAGCCATCAATAATACCGGCGATTTGAGCCTGGTGGATCTGAAAGATATAGGTCTTCATTATGCCCGCACCCTGTCATCCTGGCATGACACATTTAACACCAAGCTGGAAGAAGTGAAAAAGCTGGGCTTTGACGATACCTTTATCCGCAAGTGGAACTACTACCTGTGTTACTGTGAAGCAGCCTTCCGGATGCGCAATATACAGGTGATGCAGATGGTTTACTCCCGCCCTAATAACCTCGAGCGATAGTCCTTCCTCCTTTTTTCTACTGTTAAAAGATGTTAAGCCTTATCATTTCTTAAAATATTGGAGCGTTTGTTGCGTTCTTCCCTATAGAAATGAAAAATAAGCAAACATCAAAAATGTCCACTGCACGAGATAAACAAAAGCCTGGCCATTCAAAAACAAACACTGCCATGAAAAAAGCCGCTAAAAAAGAAACGAAAGGAATCGTCAGTCAATTGGGTGAACAGATCAAATTGCAACTGGATTATCGTACGATGATATATGTACGAAGCAAGGAATCCCTAAAAATGTGGATGAGCAAATACCCGAATGCAAGGGTGATCGCTTGAATATCAGCATATCTCATAAAAAAACCGGATCATTTGTCCGGTTTTTTGCATTTTGTTCCTTTTCTGAGTGATTAACTATTTTATGGCATCATCAATGGCATCCATTTTCGCCTCTGTCCAGTTTCCGTTGGTGGTATAAACCACTTTACCCTGGGGATCGAGCAGATAAATATAGGGGGTATCCTTTTTCTCTATCGATAGTTCTGTTTTATAGGACGTAATCTCTCCTTTATAAAAGATGACATGTCCCTGCAAGTCTTTTTGCGTGGTTTCCTTCATCTTATTCTTGCTTTTATCATAAAACGGCAGGCTGCTTCCGCTAAACATAGGGATGAAATATACATTCACATCTTCGGCTGCATCCATCAAACCGCTTTTGGCAATATATTTCTGATAAATAGGATCAATCCAGGTTTGAAGATCCTGCTCTGCATCGGAAGAATGAGCCATTCCCACTAAGGTATATTTCCCTTTGCCTGCATCGGGCATAGTTAAAGCAACACCATCCAATGTTTCGCCGGAGAGTTTCGGAAATGTTTTACCAACCTGAGCCTGCATGCCTGTAGCGGCCAGGAAACAGAATAAGGAGAGGGTGCCAATACGTAACATAAGCATAGGGGATTTGAAACGATTAATAAAAAACTGTTTTGATAATCGGATGTCCTAAAATACGGCTTTCATTGTACATCGCAAATTTTGTGCCGTATCCCTTTCAATCACGGCTCTTTCTTCTTTTTGGAAATTTGCCAGGTATTATAAACTTAATACTTTTAACTCTCTTAAATAACGGATTATTGCACTATGAATAAAAAATATGTGTTCGTTGCCTTCCTGACTGTGCTGAATTATCTTGCCTTTGCTCAGGGCAAAACAGGCAAAAAAGATAAATGGGATGTTTCCAACCCTCCCGGTACGTATAAAGACATCAGCTTTGATACCGAAGAAGGAACCTGGATGGATCTGGATGTAAGTCCCGATGGGAAAACAATCGTTTTTGATATGCTGGGCGATATCTATACACTTCCTATTGCCGGCGGTGAAGCTAAAGTGTTGAGAGAAGGAATGCCTTTTGAAGTACAGCCCCGCTACAGTAATGATGGAAAAAAGATCTCCTTCACCAGCGATGCAGGAGGAGGAGACAATATATGGGTGATGGATGCCGATGGAAGTCATGCACGCCAGGTAACCAAGGAAAGCTTTCGTTTGCTGAACAATGCGGTATGGACAGCCGACAATCAATACCTGATTGCACGTAAACATTTCACCAGCACCCGTTCCCTGGGAGCGGGTGAATTATGGATGTATCACATTTCGGGTGGTGAAGGTGTACAGCTTACCAAACGCAAAAATGATCAGCAGGATCTGGGGGAACCTTGTACATCGCCCGATGGTAAATATGTTTATTTCAGCGAAGATGTATCACCCGGGCCTGTATTCAGATATAATAAAGATCCCAACGGACAAATCTATGCCATCAAACGTTATAACCTGGAAAACGGAGAAACGGAATTTGTTTGCGGAGGCAATGGAGGAGCTTTAAGACCCCAGCTGTCGAAAGACAGCAAACGGATGGCTTTTGTGAAACGGGTAAGAGAAAAAACCGTGCTTTGTATTCACGATCTGCAAACGGGAGAAGAATGGCCCGTTTATGACCAGCTGAGCAAGGATATGCAGGAAACCTGGGCCATTCATGGGGTATACTCGAATTTTAACTGGACTCCCGACGGAAAATCACTCATTATCTGGGCCAAAGGAAAACTATGGAACATAGATGTAGCAGGCGCTACGGCTAAAGAAATACCGTTTAAAGTACATGTTAAACAACGTATCTATGATGCACTTCATTTCCAGCAGGAGGTGGCTCCGGAACAATTTACCGCCAAAATGATTCGTCAGTCTGTTACCTCGCCCGATGAAAAAACACTGGTGTTTAATGCAGCCGGCTATCTGTGGAAAAAGAGTCTGCCAAACGGTACTCCTGAACGACTCAGCAAAGGAAGCGATTTTGAATATGAACCGGCTTTCTCTTCCGATGGTACTCACCTCGTATACGACACCTGGAATGATGAGCAATACGGGTCCATCGTGTGTATGGATCTGAAAACAAATTCAACACAAAAGCTGAATACAGAAAAAGGAATTTTCCGTACTCCCCGTTTTTCTCCGGATGGCAAATCCATTGTTTATCTGAAAGAAGAAGGAAACGATCACCAGGGGTTTGACTATTGCGTAAAACCAGGTATTTATATCTGTGATATGGCTACAAAAATTTCCCGCTTTATTACTGATGAAGGCTTTGATCCCTATTTTGCCAAAGACAACAAACACATTTTTTATCAAAGCGGTGTGGAAGATGGAGGCAAGTCGTTCAAAAGCTACGACCTGGAAGAACATAAGAGCAAAACGCTTTTCACCTCCAAATATGCCAATAGTTTTGTGCCAAGTCCGGATAATAAATGGCTGGCTTTTACAGAGCTCTTCGAAGTATACATCACAGTACTTCCCGAAACCGGCAAATCAATTGATCTTGCGCATGAATCAGAGGCTATGCCCCTGGCAAGACTCAGTCATGATGCAGGAATTAATCTGGACTGGTCCCACGACAGCCATAAGCTGCATTGGACCCTGGGCGATGAATACTTTACCAATGAACTCAAAAGCCGTTTTTCTTTTCTGGAAGGAGCTAAAGACAGTCTCCCTCCCCTCGACTCGGTTGGGTTAAAAATTAACCTCGTTCTCAAGTCGGATAAGCCCTCGGGAACTCTTGCCCTTACAGGTGCCCGTATCATTACTATGAAAGGCGATGAAGTGATAGAAAACGGAACCATTATCATTACCGAAAACAAAATCACGGATATCGGTCCGGCTGCTTCTGTACAGATACCAAAAGGAGCCAAAGTGATGGACATGAGTGGCAAAACGATTATGCCCGGTATCGTGGATGTACACGCTCATTTGGGCACGTTCAGACAAGGGATAAGTCCTCAGAAACAGTGGAGCTACTTTGCCAACCTGGCTTATGGAGTTACTACCACACATGATCCATCCTCCAATACCGAAATGGTTTTTTCTCAGTCGGAAATGGTAAAGGCGGGATATATGACAGGCCCCCGGATCTTTTCTACCGGCTGGATTTTGTATGGAGCCGACGGTGATTTCAAAGCGGTGATCAATAATCTGAATGATGCTACTTCAGCCATATACCGTACCAAAGCCTATGGAGCCTTTTCGGTAAAGAGTTATAACCAGCCCCGCAGGGAGCAAAGACAGCAGGTGATTACGGCGGCACGTAACCTGCATATCCAGGTAGTACCCGAAGGAGGATCTATGTATTTCCAGAATCTCACACAGATTATTGATGGACATACAGGGGTAGAACATAATCTGCCGGTAGCTGATTTGCATAACGATGTGATCCAGCTTTGGAAAAACAGTAAAACTGCCTATACCCCTACCCTCATTGTAACCTATGGAGCTGCCAACGGAGAATACTACTGGTATCAGAAAACCCCGGTATGGCAAAACAAAAAGTTGCTCAATTTCACCCCCCGTTCGGTTATTGATCCTTTATCACGCCGGCGTACCCAGGTGCCCGAGGATGAATATGAAAATGGATTTATAGAGGTATCGCGCTCGTGCAAAAGATTGGCTGATGCAGGAGTCAAGATCAATCTGGGGGCACATGGTCAGTTACAAGGCCTTGGGGCTCATTGGGAACTCTGGATGCTGCAGATGGGCGGTATGAGCAATATGCAGGCCCTGCGCTGTGCTACCATGAACGGCGCCGAATACCTGGGTATGGAAAAAGAGATTGGTTCATTAGAAAAAGGGAAGCTGGCCGATCTGATTGTGATGGATAAAAACCCATTGGAGGATATCCATAACTCAGAAACCATTAAGTATACCATGATTAACGGACGTATTTATGATGCGGAAACACTGAACGAAATGGGTAATTATGACCGGAAAAGAACGCAGTTTTATTGGGAAAATGAGCATGCAAACAGCTCTTTTCCCTGGCACGAAAAGGCCTTGGGCGATGGTGACTGATAAGCTGTTGGAAAATTCGATTTTTATTTGATAAATTTCTGAAACTTTTATATGATTGGGCCGTAATAAGCTCAGGTTTAAGGCTCAAAAACGATTTAAATCATATCATTGCATGAGACAATTAAAAATTTCAAAGCAGGTTACCAATCGTGAAACAGCTTCCTTAGACAAGTATTTGCAGGAAATTGGCCGTGTTGAGTTGATCACGGCAGAAGAGGAAGTAGATCTGGCCCGTCGTATTAAAGCGGGAGACCAGTCCGCTTTGGAAAAACTCACAAAAGCCAATCTGCGTTTTGTGGTTTCTGTATCCAAACAATATCAAAATCAGGGATTAAGTCTGCCCGATCTGATCAATGAAGGAAATCTGGGTTTGATAAAAGCAGCCCAGCGTTTTGATGAAACAAGAGGATTTAAATTCATCTCCTATGCCGTATGGTGGATCCGTCAGAGTATTCTGCAAGCTTTGGCTGAACAAAGCCGTATTGTAAGGCTGCCCCTCAATAAGATAGGCTCTATCAACAAAATCAATAAAACCTTTGCCAAGCTGGAACAGGAATTTGAGCGGGAGCCCAGCATGGATGAGATTGCAGTGGCTCTGGAGCTAAGCCCGGAAGATATTAAGGAAAGTATGAAAAATCATGGACGTCACGTGTCTATGGATGCTCCTCTGGCCAATAGTGATGAGAATACCAGTAATATGTATGATGTGATGACCTCGGACGACAGTCCAAGTCCTGAAGGAGGTCTTATTAACGAATCCCTTCGCCGTGAAATTGAACGTGCCCTTACAACCCTTACTTCCCGTGAAGCTGATGTGGTGCGGTTATATTTCGGATTGAATGGAGAACATGCCCTCACCCTGGAAGAGATCGGTGAAAAGTTTGACCTGACCCGCGAACGTGTACGACAGATAAAAGAAAAAGCCATTCGTCGCCTTAAACATACTTCACGAAGCAAAATCCTTAAAACATATCTCGGATGATCAAAACTTTACTCTAGATTACCTGTCCACCGGACAACTACAGACAAGGGAGGGATGCGGCCACGCATCCTTTTTTCATTTTAAGGATTTATGATTTAAAAATTATGATTTATGATTTAAACAATACTAAATGTTTGAGAGATTGCTTCATTTGAGGTGATTTATGATTGAAAATGGTGTGCGAAGATTCCTACATTTGAGAAATGAATAAGGAGGATCTTAAGAAAAGGACAAAAACCTTTGCTATTAATGTATTTAAAATGGTTAATGGTCTTCCAAGCGGCAAAGCCAGCGAGGTGATTTCTTACCAGTTATTCAAGTCATCCTCTTCCGTCGCTGCCAATTATCGATCTGCCTGTAGGGCAAAATCCGGACCCGATTTCGTTAATAAGTTGAAGATTGTGAACGAAGAGGCCGACGAAAGCCTGTTCTGGCTAGAGTTTATTGATGAATTGGAATTACCAGTCGACAAAAAGGAAATTTCCCGCCTTAAGAAGGAGGCGAATGAGCTAGTCGCAATATTCTCTTCCTCAATAAAAACAATAGTTATGAAAGGTATTCCACATTCTAATTAACTTTGTGTCTTCTTAAACAATCATAAATCATAAATCATAAATCATAAATCATAAATCATAATTCTTAAATCTTAATTCTTAACTCCCTAATGTCCTACCTCCTCGCCCCTTCCATCCTATCAGCCGATTTTGCCAACCTGCAGCGTGATGTAGAAATGATTAATGGCTCCAAAGCGGACTGGTTTCATGTGGACATTATGGATGGGAAGTTTGTTCCTAATATTTCATTCGGGTTTCCGGTTATAAAAGCCATTAAGAAACATGCCAAAAAGCCGTTGGATGTGCATCTGATGATTGTGGATCCGGATCGTTATCTACAAGCTTTTAAAGAAGCGGGAGCGGATATACTCACGGTGCATATCGAGGCCTGTCCTCATCTGCACCGTACCATACAGGCCATTAAAGCCCTGGGTATGCAGGCCGGAGTGGCATTGAACCCGCATACACCGGCAAATTTGTTATCCGAAATTATTGCTGATATAGATCTGGTTTGTGTAATGTCTGTCAATCCCGGTTTTGGGGGACAGAAATTTATACCCGGAATATATCCCAAAGTGCGTCAGTTAAAAGAGATGATAGCTGCTTCCAAAAGCAGTGCGAAAATAGAAATAGACGGAGGCGTGAGTCTTGACAATGCCACTGCATTGTTGCAGGCAGGAGCAGATGTACTGGTAGCAGGCAATACCGTTTTTTCGGCTAAAGATCCGGTACAGATGATTGCCGATCTGAAAAAGATTCAGTGAACCGGTAGTTCACCGAAAGCATAGTCATGCAGATATTCAAAATTGGAGCAAAGCTTCCCGTCTTTACAGATGGTGGCGCGTTCAATTATGGCATCTTCATCTTTCCCCAATAAGGCAGGGAATACCCTTTCCACCAGATCACGGCCGAACCCGTCGGAAGCATCACGTGGCAGTTCGCAGGGCAGATTATCTACAGCCATTACGGTAACCGATGTCTTACTGAAAGGAATATCTATTTTCTCTGTCTGTGGATTATATCCATAAAAAGGATCATCAATGGTACTGGCTTTTACGGTACATGGTATGGAGCCATTCAAGTCGCAGGTAATATCGGCTACTACGGCAATATGAAATCCTGGCGAACGCATATCTTCCTTGGTAAACAGAACAGGAGCCTTAGGATCCCAGAAATGAGCGGAGATAAGCAGATCGGCCCATTTGGTATAGGGCTTGAAAGTGGAAAAATAATGTTCCGGTTCTTCATAAAATTCTTTGAGCGTCCAGGAATGGCCGTCTATTGCATCATTGTAATCTTTGGAATGAAGCTGACAGTATACCGGTTCCCGATAGGAATGGTGAAGGAATTCGTAAGGGGTTACCTTTCTTATTTTTAAAGTTCCCAGGGTTTCAATTACCCCGTTGGCTACCCTTCCTCCTCCTGTTACCACAATCTTAATGTTGGGCAGTTTCACCCTTTTCATTTCCTCTTCCAGTTCGGCCTTATCCCTGCATTTGTTGGCAGGTTTGATATGAAACAGATCGTAACGCATGCCATAGGCGCGGATTCCGTTATAGGCACCTACTATACCGGCATATCGTCCAAAACCGATGATACGATTGTGTTCATAATCGGTGAGTGTTTCATAATCGATCATTTCAATCTTTTTCTCAATAAGTGCCTTCATCATTTTCTGATTGTGGGGCTGTTTTTTTACGGTATGAGAGAAAAAGAGATATTTCTTACCGGGAATCAGTTTATCAGCAGGCACTTCTTTTACACCCAGGAGGATGTCGCAAAAAGATAAGTCTTCACGGATATTAAGGCCAAAAGCAAGAAATTCTTCATCGGAATAGCAACGAAAGGTGCTGGGTTGCACATATATTTCCACTTCCGGATGTTCGCGCATCAATTCAGTGCATTCCAAGGGGGTAAGCGGAACACGTTTGTCATGTGGGATTTTTTCTTCGCGAAGAACACCGATTCTGTACTTAGGCATACTGATTTTGTTTGAAACAAAAGTAGTAAAAAAAAGTGGCAGGAGGCAGGGGCAGGAGGCAGGAAAATCAGAGTGAGAGCGGAGAGTGAGAGCGAAATAAGCGGCAGGCGCAGGCTTGCCAGCCGGAGCTTTAGCGAAGGCTGGAGGCAGCGGCAGCAGCAGTGGCAGTCCCGCTTTTTGTTTTGTCTCCTGCTCCTTCCTCCTTTTTCCGCTCTCTGCTCTGCTTCTCGTTCTGCTTTTTTTGCCTCCTGCCTCCTGCCGCCTTTTTTTTATTATCTTTACCACAGCTACACAAACTGGGGTCGACAGGCTTTGACAGCGGGTGCGATCAGTATGTAAGCATGCCGTGCGTTGGGAATATGGCACGTAAATATCAACTCTCAAACAACAAAAGGCGAGTCTAACTACGCCCTGGCTGCTTAAGACTAAGTCTTAACCACCATGTTTCCCGGGAAGCTTCTCCCTGCTGCGTCCCGTCAGAAACACCATAAATGCCGGGATAGTGCTATAGAGCTTCGGCTGTAGTGCGAAACTAAAGAAGATAAGCAGGTTAATGGCCCGTTACCTTGCCAAGACCTGACGAAAACCAAAAGGTAAATAAGCATGTAGAAAGCATTCGGGTTCCTCGTTTGGACGGCGGTTCAACTCCGCCCGACTCCACAGAGCGAAAGCCTAATTAGTTATAAAATGACTAGTTAGGCTTTCTAATTTTCTATCCAGGTCCAACACTAGTCCAAACCAAGGTCTTTCCCCCTTTCTGAATCATTTGGTATAATTGATAAACTTTGTGCAATAATCACTGCTGTTAAGGCATACACCCATGGTGAGATTGCCTGTTTGTCGTGGACTCTAAATGAAATGATTCCCGGCTGTCTTGGTTTTGAAATTACCAGAATACAGCTATTTTTATACGTATGGAGAAAGACTTTAACCATATTTCCGAGACTGCGCATTGGATTGCCGCTTTGAGGGCGATGGAAACCGAGCGAGCTAACCCGGTTGTGCGTGATCCGCTCGCTGCGCGACTTGCAGGAGAACAAGGCTTCGAAATGGTGCGAAGCATGCCTCATATTCAGGCGATGTCGTTTGCCATGATAGTCCGCACGACGGCGATTGACAGACTCATTGAATCAGCACTTCAAAAGAACGTTGATCACGTAATCAATCTCGGCGCGGGACTTGATACACGTCCATACCGCCTAAAACTGCCAAACTCGCTGAAGTGGACTGAAGTGGACTATCCTGAACTGATCAGCTATAAAGAAAAGAAACTGGCTGAAGAAACACCGCAGTGTAATCTGCAGCGTTTGGGATGCGATCTTTCAGATACCATACAAAGAAGAACGTTATTTGAACAGCTGTCATTAAAAAGTACCTGCGCTCTCGTTATCACCGAAGGTGTGATTGGATATCTGCGGAATGAAGACGCGGAAACGTTGTCTAAAGATATTTTTGCGCAAAACAATTTCAAGTATTGGCTGCAAGACTACAGCCAGGGAAAAATGCGTCGTCACAAACAGGCGAACGATCTTCTTAAAAAAATGAAACGGGTACCCATTCAATTCGATGTGGAGTGGCCGCTGCGGTTATTTAGTTCGCACGGATGGAAAATTGACGAGGACATTCATATTCTGGACGAAGCTGACCGTATAGGAAAAAAGCTGCCTTTAAGTCCAGCTTTAAAACTGGCTTCTCTATTGTTTCCGAAGCAATTGCGGAAGCTGGGTAATGATACCTACGGATACGTGTTATTCTCGAAGTAAGCGGTGTTATTCATTTCCATTAATACTCGGCCGGGATACCTATTGGTTTTCAAAGCCGAGGTTTCTTATCTTTGGTTCACTTTGTTATGTCCCTCTTTTGTACCGACAAAAGAATGAATCTTGATACTATAAACTACACCTTGTGACCCAACCCCAACCTTCCTCCTTTTCCATCGAAGCTCAGCTTATTGATTTACATTCCGATTCCATCTACCCGGCCCGGATTACGGTAAAAGACGGAAAGATTGAATCCATCACCCGTATTTCAAACGCCCCTGATCACTTTATCCTGCCCGGTTTTGTAGATGCCCATGTGCATGTGGAAAGCTCTATGCTTATTCCTTCCGAATTTGCCCGCCTGGCGGTGATGCATGGAACGGTAGCCACCATATCTGATCCGCACGAGATTGCCAATGTGATGGGGGTTAAAGGGGTTGATTATATGATTGAAAACGGCAGAAAGGTTCCCTTTCATTTCTTTTTCGGAGCTCCATCCTGTGTACCTGCTACCGGTTTTGAAACAGCCGGAGCATGTATTGACGCTAATGATATCGATGCGCTGATGCAACGGGATGAGATTCTGTATCTGGCCGAAATGATGAATTTTCCGGGTGCGATTAATAGGGATCCCGAAATAATGGCGAAAATAGACGCTGCACATAAATATAATAAACCCGTAGATGGGCATGCTCCCGGTTTGATGGGAGAACCTTTGAAAAGCTATTTTTCGGCCGGTATCAGTACCGATCACGAATGTTTTAAATATGAGGAAGCCCTGGAAAAGTTGAATCTGGGTATGAAAGTATGGATACGGGAAGGCAGTGCTGCCCGTAATTTTGAAGCCCTGATTCCCCTGCTTCATGATTTCCCCGATCGGATGGCCTTCTGTTCGGATGATCTTCATCCGGATAGCCTGCTGGAAGGACATATCAATCTCCTTGTCAAAAGGGCCCTGGCTAAGGGACATAAGTTGTTTCCGGTGCTGAAGGCCGCTTCCGTCAACATTATCAAACATTATAACCTGCCGGTGGGGATGCTTCGAGAGGGTGATGGCGCCGACTTTATCCTGATTGATAACCTCACCGACTTCTCCATACAAAAAACATATATTAAGGGATGTCTCGTAGCGGAGAAAGGGGCAACCTATATCAGTCCGGTTGCATCCGAAACGATCAATAATTTCCATTGTAAGACTAAAAAGCCTGCCGATTTCGCTATCCCTGCCCGTTCTGCTTCCGTAAAAGTGATTGAAGTATTGGATGGACAACTGATTACCAACAAATTACAGCTCCATTGCAAAGAGAAAAATGGTCTTGCCATATCCGATACAGACCGGGATATTCTGAAGATAGCCGTAGTTAACCGCTATGCAGACGCCCCTCCGGCCCTGGCGTTTATAAAGAATTTCGGACTCAAACGAGGGGCTATTGCCTCCTGTGTGGCGCATGACTGTCATAATATAGTGGCGGTAGGTACCAATGACGACGACCTCTGTACTGCCATCAATCTTATTATTGAGGCTAAAGGGGGTATTTCGGCTTGTGACGACCAATTCAGACAGGTACTTGCACTCCCTGTTGGGGGTATTATGACCAACCGGGATGGGTTTGAAACAGCCGAACTGTATACTACCATTGACCAGGCGGCCAAAGATATGGGCGCTACCCTCCGGGCCCCTTTTATGAGTCTTTCTTTTATGGCCCTGCTTGTTATCCCTCAGTTAAAATTAAGCGATCGGGGATTGTTTGACGGAAACCAGTTTAAATTTGTGGATCTCTTTGACTAGACACGATTTGCGTCGATTCAAATTAAGATGAAAAAATATTGTTGGAATTGAATTATTATCTAAATTAGTCATACCAAAAAATTAAATCTATCGAGTTATGGCAAAGAAATCCTCCCGAAAACCAGCCAAAAAAGCTGCTAAAAAAGCATCCAAAAAGAAAGCTGCTAAAAAGCCTGCAAAAAAAGCAGCGAAAAAGTCTCCGAAAAAAGTAGCGAAAAAAGCAGCCAAAAAATCGTCGAAGAAAGCAGCAAAGAAAGCCGCTAAAAAGGCAGCCAAAAAAGCTCCGAAAAAAGTTGTTAAGAAAGCAGCGAAAAAAGCTCCGAAGAAAGCAGCAAAGAAATCAGCACCGGTAGCAAAAAAAGCTCCGGCCAAAATCCATAAAAAAGTTACAAAAGCGAAAGTGATTCACAAACCGATGATGGAAGAAGAAAGCAATGATGAATCAGACAACTTCCTGACTCCTGTACTTGAACAGGAAATGATTGAATCTGTGGAAATTATTTCTGAAGATGGCGATGATATGGATTCCTCTGATGACAGCACATTAGATGCAGACATGGACTCCGAGCACCCACTGGACTAAACAATATTACATACTATAAAAAAAGGCTGCCTGGAACGGGCAGCCTTTTTTTATTCAATTAACTGACGTTCCATATATCCGGCAAAATCGAATTGCTTGTTCAACGTCTCCCGGTTGGAACGAAGACTTTCTTTGCTGATTTCAGAAATGTATTTTTTAATCACTGTCATATTTTTGTTTTTCACCTTCTCATCGGAAAGCATCCGGATCACTTCCAGAATTTTTGCGTGTGTCGGGAAATCATTTTTTCGCGCCATCAAACGACGCATCGCATTCAGTCTGTTATCAAATAAGATATCGTCCGACTCGAACAACACTAACAGATAAAGTAAACGGGAATTCAACTGAAGCTCCATCCGGATATTCATATCCAGCTCAGCATTCATAATCCGGTTCAGCCATTTACCTGCATTCTTATAGGTACCATTCGATAGCTCTACCGCTGCCATTACATATAATAAATCAAATAGCAGAGGGCTGAAACTATTTTCCATCTTCTTCACCTCCCCCTCTATTACTTTGATATGGTCAATTCCTGCCCTGTAATTCCCGGTACGGTAGTGCAGATATAATTCGCTTTCGCTGGTATTGAGAAAGACAATTCTTGAAAAAGTAGGGTTTTGGATTCCGTGCGACTTTAAAAAGGAACGCTGTTCATTGATCAGCATGGCGGCCTCCTCATACTTCTTGAGAAAAAACATCACATTCACCAGATTATTCGAATTAAGATGGTAGATGCCAGGCAAATCACGGATAAACTGGGGTGCCTGATCCATTACTTCCTTGATCCGGCTATAGCACTCATATCGTTTCTTCTCATCACTCTCCAGCGTGGCAAGAAGGGCGATGCCGGAATAGTAGTAATAAGTGGACCAAAAACTGTTCCTTTCTTTTGCGGCGGTATACAACCTGGTCAGTTCCTTTTTCTGCTCCAGGATGAAAGATTCACTGGTCTGCCCCTTATCAATCTGTACCTGCAGATGAAATGCCACCTGCATTAGGGCCGATTGAAGCTTCATGACTTCCAATAATCGGTTTTCTTCTTTTATACTAAGAGTCAATTTTTTCTCATCTTCATCTTTTATATTCAACATGGTTTCCCAGTGCACTATCTGGTAAAGAATGGCAAAACGCTCCAACGCGTAAGCTTCGGCACATGCCTTACGGATCAATTTCCGGCATTGGGAAAAAAGACCTTTGTTATATAATATTTCAATGGAGATCAGAACATTGCTGTTACGCGCCAAAAAGGTTTTATCCTGATTAAAAGCATTCAGACTTTCAAGAATCTGCTGATATAGATAATGTTTTTCAGAAGGAAGGTGCTTGATAAAGGATGTATTTACAAATGCCTTCTTAATCTCGGCCTCATCATACACCTCCTGCTTACCAATGGCATCAAATAAAAGGATGTAGTTATTCTGCTTCCCAATAATATGGCGGGAAGCATGTATTTTAAAGTATCTCTTTTCAGACATACTCATACTTCTTATTAACTGATGAAGTTCGTCAGAAGCTTTCATACTATAGGGCGGCTTTAGGGGTGGAGATACTTCTAAAATACGATAATTTATCTCACAAACAAGGAAAGTTCACTTTTTAGGCTCAAACAGACTCCCAATAATGGAACAAGTTAGGTCTTGTTGTCCCTCCTGCTTGGCATAGATTTGACAATCCAATCACACCAACTTAATACAGATCTATCGCAGAAGCCTATAAAACAGCCAGGAGAATTTCCTGCATCACAAAAGATACAGAAATGATAAAAATTGTACCTGCACAGTTTAATTGGAAAAAGAAAATAAGCAACCGGGCAACAGGATTCCTACTCCTTTTTATGGCCACAGGAATGCTTCTGAAAGCTCAACACAATACAAGATCTCTTATTTCCCCTCCTTCCCTTTCCTCTTCAGCCAAAAATACGGTTCATTCCTGGATGAGTAACCCGGAAACAATGCCCGGTAACCTCCAGGTTTTTGAAGAAAACAAAGGGCAATATGCCATTCCGCAATCCGGACAGAAACCGCTATTCGCCTGCAAAACCCAAACCGCAACTATTCTTTTTACCGAAAAAGGAATTACCTATATCCTGCGCAAAAAAGTAAAGGGAGAAGAGACTGAGCATGATATCAGAAACAAGGAACAGGAAGAAGAACGTGAAAAGGGAACACTGGAAGCGGAACAACTTGATGTATTCTGGAAAAACGCCAATCCACATCCTTCCATAGAAGCAATAGAAGAAACACCTTACTATTTTACCAGCCTGGATGCACAAAATCCTCAAAAAGGCATAGACCATATAAAAGGTTTCCGGAAACTGATTTATCATGATGTCTATCCCGGAGTGGATGTGGAATTTACCTTCCATCCTCAAGGGGGCATAAAATATACCGTATCATCCAAACCCGGCGCTGATATCTCTGCTTTTAGTATGAACTACACAGGCGACAAAGGCCTGAGCCTGGATCAGGAAGGTCATTTACATATTTCCACCATTCTGGGTGACCTGATTGATCATGCGCCACAAACAACCGATCTGAAAGGACATGCTATCTCTTCGTCCTTTGAAAAAACAGATGAACATACAATCCATATTCTGTTGAATAAGGAACAGACTATGGACGGTGTGATTATAGACCCCTGGATTTCTTATCCAACTTCACCGGGAGGTCAGTATGTTCCGGAAGTGGTAGGGATGGATGCATCCGGCAACGCCTATATATACGGGATGGATAATGTTACGGAAAATTACGTGCAAAAATATAATACAAGCGGAACCCTGGTATGGACCTATCACCTGACACAATATTCAGGATGCAGTCCCCCTCCAAGTGCTTCCCATATGGCCGTTGACGCATCCGGCACCTGTTATGTTCCGGCGCCGGTATATTGTACCAACAGCCTGGGCAATCAATATGCTATGGTATGTCTCAACAGCAGCGGAGCCCTTGTTTATTTCTGGAACAATGATGCTGATGCAAACATTCACGAAATATGGAATGTATCCCTGAGCTGCAACCCGTATATGATGGTCGTGTCGGGTAGCTATAATAATAACAATGTGATGTGGGCATCGGTTGCCAATGCAGCCAACGGGCAGAAACAAGGTGCGGGATCCAACAATTCCAATCTGGGTGAAAACTATTGCGCATGTATTGCTCCCAATGGCAAATACTATTCTTTGCTGGCTAACGACAATTCAGTAGCCGGAAATGCAGCGAGTAATAATCTGATCTGTTATACCATTGCAGGAACAGCCATCACCCCGAGTTTTACAACAGGGACAGGATATAAATACAAAGACACCGATGGCAAGGCAGGGCCCAATACTGTTGCCAGCAATGGTATTGCAGCAGGATGCAGTTTCCTGTATACGTCGGATGGATATTATCTTGACAAAAGAAACTTAGCCAACGGTGCATTAATTACCCGTATTACCATACCGAATGGTGGAAATGGTTTTGGAGGAAATGGAACGGCTACGGATGGGAATGTAAATTCCGGAATACAAGTGGATGATGCATGCGGATTGGTTTATGTGGGTTCGCTTAACAATGTGTATGTATACGATTTAAATCTTGTATTGGTGCACACCTATACCGGTATGCCCGGTATTGTATATGATGTTGCCCTTAACAAAAGTCTGGGTATCCTGTCCGTCTGCGGTGCCACATCGGCCAATGTAGGATTCGTATCACAGGTAGCCGCGCAAATATGTGCTACCCCCATTACCATGTCGCATGTAAACGGATCCTGCGGTACCAACGGATCGGCAACAGCAAGCGCATCATTTTGTGCCGGGCCTTATACTTATCTCTGGTCTCCCGGCGGACAAACAACATCCACGGCTACCAATCTACCTGCCGGGTTGTATACTGTTACCATTACCAACGGAAGTTCCTGTATGACTGTAACCGATACGGTAACTGTTTTTGCAGCCAGCGGTGGTCTTTCCGTCACCCCTTCTTCTACCAATGCATCCTGTGGTAATCCAAACGGAACTGCCACTGCCACTCCAAGCGGAGGAACATCGCCTTATACCTACTCCTGGTCTCCTTCCGGAGGCTCTGCTGCTACCGCTTCCGGCTTAGGTGCAGGAACCTATACCTGTACCATTACAGATGCAGGAGGATGTGTTCAGACCATTACAGCAACAATTTCCAACAATGTTGGAACACCCTCCATCATTTCCAGCACCAATGAAAACTGTTCAGGTGGAGCCACCGGTTCTGCAACAGCCAAACTCACCGGAGGAACAGGTTCTTTGACTTATTCCTGGTCCCCTTCCGGAGGAAACTCGGCTACAGCAAGCGGTCTTACAGCAGGAACCTATACCTGTACGATTACCGATGGCAACGGATGTATAACCCCTGTTACAGTTACGGTCACCCAACCATCTGTTCTTTCTGTTACCCCTCTACAGACCAATGTAAGTTGCAATAGCGGGTGTAATGGATCAGCCACCGCCAATGTTTCAGGGGGTACGGCAGCTTATACCTATTCCTGGACCGGCAGTGCAAGCACCGCTTCAACGGCAACGGCTCTTTGTGCGGGTAACTATACCTGCACTATAACCGATTCAAAAGGATGTACCACCACGGAGACATATGTCATTGATCAGCCGGCAGCTATTACGGCCACTCCGGCTAATACCGCCACAACTTGTGGCAGTAACAACGGCACAGCTTCCGTTACTGCTTCCGGTGGCACAGGTGCTCTTACTTATTCCTGGAGTCCGGCCCCTGGCGGTGGACAAGGCACCTCCAGCGTAACAGGTCTTTCTACAGGTGCATATACCGTTCATATTACCGATGCCTCGGGATGCAGTATCTCCAACACCATTACTATAACAAGCAGCAATGGGCCTTCTGCATTACTTTCCTCCTCTTCCAATCCGGTTTGTAACGGATCCTGCAATGGCAGTGCAACAGTATCAGCTTCCGGAGGAACGGGGCCTTATACATATTCCTGGTCCCCAAGCGGTGGCACGGGAGCCGGGGCTTCATCCCTGTGTGCCGGAACTTACACCTGCACCATTACCGATGCAAACAATTGCATTACTACTCAAACAGCGGTTATAACACAGCCTGCTCCTATCACGGCAAATGCCACTTCCACACCTGCCGTATGCGGAGTAAATAATGGCACGGCCAATGTAACGGCTTCCGGCGGAACGGGAGCACTCACCTATAGCTGGAGCCCTGCACCCGGCAGCGGACAAGGAACTGCAACGGCAGGCTCACTTGGCTCGGGGACTTTTACAGTAACCGTTACAGATAATAAAGGGTGTATTCAGACGGCTACCATTGCCGTTAACAATTCAGGTGGGCCGTCTGCTACATCCAGTATCACCTCTCCGCTTTGTTTTGGAGGATGCAATGGCATAGCTGCCGTAAATGCTTCAGGTGGTACAGGTCCTTATACGTATTCCTGGTCCCCTTCCGGAGGCAGCACATCAACGGCGGGCAGCCTCTGTGCAGGTATTTATACCTGTTATGTACATGATGCCAATAACTGTCTGACAACTCAGATTGATACGATTAAAACACCTGCTGTATTACATATCGATCCTAACTCCACCAATGCCACATGCAATGCAGGTTGCAACGGTACTGCACTCGCGGCAGTAACCGGTGGTATTGCTGCCTACAGTTATTCTTGGACTCCCAATACAGCCACTACTTCATCGGTAAGCGGACTTTGTGCCGGCACATATACGTGCTATGTAACCGATGCCAATGGTTGTACCACCACGCAGACCTATGTAATAGGTGAGCCCACGGCTTTAAGCATTGTTCCTTCTCACAACAATATTGCCTGTAATGGAACAGGAAGCGGAACAGCCATCGTGAGTGTAAGCGGTGGCAGCGGATCAGGGTATACCTATAGCTGGTCTCCTGCACCGGGTGGCGGACAGGGTACTAGCACTGCAACCGGTCTCACAGCGGGCTCCTTTACCTGTCAGGTAACTGATGCAAACGGATGTACGGCAAACCAAATCATTTCAATTAGCCAGCCTCCTGCACTTCTGGGTACAGGCACAGGCACATCATCCACCTGTCTGCATGCCAATGGATCGGCTCATGTTACTCCTAACGGTGGCAGCGGATCCTATACGTATTCCTGGAGCCCTGCTCCTACAAGCGGCCAGGGTACTTCCACTGCAGGAGGTTTATCACCCGGTATCTATGTTTGCACTATTACCGATTCATTAGGTTGTACCAAAACGATCAGCGATACGGTAACCAATACAGGCACTCCACCTACAGCTGCAGTGAATGCTACTGGAGGCACATCCTTTTGCGCCGACACAACAGTGACACTTAATGCCAGCGGAGGGACTACTTATTCCTGGAGCAATGCAGGCACTGGTAGTTCAATCACAGTGAATACTGCCGGAGTATATACCGTCTACGCTACAAATAGCTGCGGTATAGATTCTGCCAAGGTTACACTTACACAAATTCAACCACCCAGAGACTCTATAACAGGATTAACGAAGATCTGTTCCGGCGATTCAGCAATGCTAACAGCCATTGGTTCCGGTCCATTTCATTGGAATACGGGACAGACAGGTCCCGTAATAGATGCAAGCACTTCCGGCGTTTATTATGTAGTATCCACGAATGCGTGCGGAACCGACACAGCCAAATTCGTATTGAATGTAGACACGGTACATGCGCATTTCAATCCAAGCGTAACGGGTGGAATATTTCCATTGCCAATTTCCTATACAGATAACAGTTCGTCCAATGCCATCACCTGGAACTGGAATTTTGGAGACGGATCAACCGCCACTGGCCCTGACCCTTCTCACCCTTTTAATCTTCCAGGCACCTATACCGTTACAGAAACTGTAACCGATGCCAAGGGTTGCATCAGTAAATATACCGAGGTCATTGTTGTTGCGGATGAACCTTCATCACTACTGCCTCCGAATATTTTAACACCCAAT
>Ga0206962_1128_pt1 | contig 24392 bp, 6 predicted proteins | sample Alteio_BWOrgHeat_27_FD_153241 | JGI IMG/M metagenome (GOLD analysis project Ga0206962, IMG submission 153241) | Enriched cells from forest soil in Barre Woods Harvard Forest LTER site, Petersham, Massachusetts, United States -... | ecosystem: Environmental > Terrestrial > Soil > Temperate forest > O...
AGATTGTGAAGGACGTTTCCATACCAAAATCAATCCCTCACCACCAGCATATTCGTGCATCCTAGCCCTGAATGTATAGCTATTGCCCGCTGTAAGGCTTATCGAGCCTGTAGAGCCCGGGGCACCTGGAATACCATGTCCGCCATAATCAGAGGTGACATACACACCATTGATTTGCAAATCTGAGGCATCATCAGATGCGATACCAAATGAATACGTTCCCGTTTCTTTCGGTACGAAAGTGCCTATAAACTCTGCTGCAAAATAATCCCCACTGTTAGGTATGGAAATACCCGCAGATGTCAAAGTAGTATAGGCTGACCAGTTCAATCCGATGGTTGGGCTGATGGTACCTGTAGATTTCAGCACGGTATTGCTATTGGATGTATTGTATATGGCATCCATATCCGATGCACTCCCGGCATATTGTGGATATTGATTGGTAGACCCATTTCCATTATGGGTGGAGAAAATCGAATAACTCATTTTCCCCGCAGGGATGGTAAAGGCAGAACATCCACCTACCGTGATGCTGGGAACAAAGGTGTGGCCATCGTTTGAAGGCGTGCCTGTAACGGTATATGATGTAGAAGTGGCACCGGAAATAGCCGACCCACTTTCATACCATTGATAGGCAACCGATGCGGGACCCGATGTGGATACAGACGCTGAGAACGTGGCACTTGCGCCCGAACAAACGGTTTCGTTTGCGACTGATGCGGACAAGATACCATTTACCCTGAGCGTCACCGCATTGGATGTCAAAGTACCGCAAGTTCCAGTCACCACTACTTGGTATTGATCGTTATCAAAAGTAGCGGCAGGGGCAGTTTCTGTATAAGAACTGGAATTGGCTCCTGATATATTGGTGAATGTTGATCCACCATCTGTACTTCTTTGCCATTGATATGCAAGGGAAGTACCTGAAGCTGAAACCGTAAACGTTGCATTGGTGCCCGAACATACCGTGACAGCGGAAGGCTGGGTGGAAATGGATGGCACGATACAGGTTTGCTGTGCTTGGATGCCAAAAGCAAATGCTGTATTCCTGCAATCGTTGTTGTTTACCGTTACCGTGGCATTGTAGGTGGCAGGGTTTACGGTATTAAAGGTTACAGTAAAGGTGGCAGTGCCATTCACTGCCAAAGCAACAGGGGTGGAAATGCCGCTGATGGCAAATGCTGAAGCACCTGTACCACTCAACACAATGGAATTTACATTCAACGAAGCGGTTCCATTGTTGGTGATAGTATAAGTCTTGCTGATGGTGCCTCCTGCCGTCTGTCCAAAGTCAGTACCATTGGTGCTGGTAGCCGACCCACCGTTGGATATCGAATTACCGTTCCCTGATAGTGAGATCGTAGGTGAAAGCACTGTAACCGTTGCCGTTTTGCTGCTGCTGTTTCCGGAAGCATCGGTAACCGTTAGCGTTACCGTATTATTGCCAATATTGGAACAAGTAAAACTGGTTTTATCCAATGTCCTATTTGCAATTGAGCAATTATCGGTGGTCACATTGTCAATCTGTGAAGCTGTTATCGTGGCATTGCCCGTATTATCCAGCGTCACATTGATGTTTTGGGTATTTACGGTTGGTGCGGTGACGTCTTTCACGGTCACGGTGGCTGTTGCCGTTGTCGTATTCCCTGAAGCGTCACTCAATGTGAGCGTTACCGTGTTGGCACCGATGTTTGTGCAATCAAAGCTGATTTTGTCCAATGTTTTGCTGGTGATTGCGCAATTGTCTGTAGAACCATTGTCCACTTGAGCTGGAGTAATGGTGACATGCCCCGTTGCATCCAGATTAACTGTAATATTTTGCACGTGTGCCACCGGAGCGGTAACATCTTTAATGGTGATCACTGCATTAGCCGTTGCTGCATTGCCTGATGCATCCGCCACGGTAAGTACCACATTGTTGTTTCCCAGGTTGCTGCAATTGAAAGATGATTTGTTCAATGTGCGCGTGGCGATGCTACAGTTATCGGTTGAGCCATTGTCAATACTTGTGGCTGCAACCGTTACATTACCCGTTGCATCCAGGTTGGCCGTAAAGTTTTGGGCAAAGGCTTTTGGTTTTATCGTGTCCTTTACGGTTACGGTTGCCGTACCTGAGCTCACATTGCTACTTTCATCGGTAAGAGTCAGGGTCACCGTATTGGCACCCAGGTCGCTGCATGTGAAGCTGGTTTTATCTAAGCTCCTGGAAGCAATGCTGCAATTGTCTTTGTTGTTTTTGTCTATTTGAGAAACCGTGATTGATGCATTGCCGCTGGCGTCCAGATAGGTGGTTACATCATTGGTAGCTACCCCGGCGGATGAACCGACCAGGATGTACAATGTCCTGTTGGTATAGCTTCCTGCATTTTGCTCAAATGTCCAGTCAGGATGGCCAGAGCCTCCGGATTGGTTGCCGATACCCACATCATTGGCACCGCCGCCAGTGAACCTGTTCCAAGCAAAAATAGTTTGTTTTGCTCCGTAGTTATGCACTTGGAACGAGCCGTAGCAGTTATTGCCGCCTGACCGGGTATCGTTATAATCGTAGGTATTGTTATCCCCACCTATGCCTGACAAACCATCAGAAGTTGCATAGCAATCTGTCCACATTTCAACATTTCCCGTCGTGATGCCGGTGCCGGTGGTGACACCGCTTACATTCGTGTACACGTTCATGTTTTTTACGGTTTGCTGCCATACCACGTTATTGTTGTTCACGTTCGGGATACCCAACTTGGTGAGGTTGGTGGTAAGGGTATCCATAGAAACCCAAACCCAATTGTTGTCCAATTGATACAGGTATGCAATACGGTTGAATTTCAAGCCTTTCTTGCCAGAGTTGTCCACGGCATAGCTCACCGTAGTACTGGCATAGTTGGCCGAAGAAGGTATATTTACTTGGTACAATACGCCGAAGTTCTTGGCTTCAGGCACGTTACTCGTTGCCACGGATGGTGCTGAACCCAAAAGTGATGCCAACGCACCTCCACCTCCTGGCGCGATCGTGTCTTTCACCGTAACGGTGGCAGAGCTTGTCGAAGCGTTTCCGCTTGCGTCTTTTACGGTAAGGGTCACGGTGTTTGCACCCAAGTTGTTGCAGTTGAAAGTGGATTTGTCCAAACTCAATATGGTAGTTCCTGAATTATCAGAAGAACCATTGTTCAGTTGTGCTCCTGTAATGGTCACGCTCCCGGTTGTATCCAAGTCAGCCGTGATGTTTTTTGCTTTTGCCACGGGATGCGTGGTATCCAGAACCGTAACGGTTGCAGTAGCCGAAGCACTATTGTTGCTGCCGTCTTTTGCGGTCAGGGTCACTGTATTGGCACCTAGGTTCGCACCTGTGAAGCTGGTCTTGTCGAGGCTCAATGTAATGGCACCACAATTGTCAGAACTTCCGTTGTCAATATCGGTGGTTGCAATGGATGCAGACCCGCTGCCGTTCAAATATACCGTTGCATTTTTGGTAACAACTACCGGTTTCACATTGTCGCTTACCGTTACCGTGAATGAGCACGTTGCCGTGCCGCAAGCATTGGCGGCAGATAATGAAACAGTGGTAGTTCCTTTGTTGAAAGTAGCACCGCTGCCATCGCCACTGCCCGTTCCTGTGGTTGCCCCACTCAAGGTATAAGTAACTGAAGGTGCAGGTGTACCCGATACTACAGAGGTATAGCTAACCGCAGCCGAACAAGCATTGCTAGCAGTGTTTGCTGATTGGTTTGACGGACAGGTTGTGAAACTTGGCGCCGTACACTGCGGCCCCATCACCACATCATTGTTGCCATTGTTATAGCTTGCTTTATACCCAGTACCATTCAATGTAACATTGGTATTGTTTGGTGCATTATTAAATGTACCGCTTACATTGTCGGTATTGTCATTATTTATGATAGTGATTGCGGAACTAAGGCTACCTGCATTGCCCACCACAAGTGTTGGGCTGCTCAGGCTTACTGTACCGTTTACCTTCAATTGGTCATAATCGGTACAAACTGTGCCGTTGGCTACGTCTACCGTATAAGTTGCGCCACTGTTCATGGATAGGTTGCCATCGATGGTTATACAGCCTACCGAATTGATACCTGCCGGAGAAATCCCACCGGATGTACAGGTTACATTCCCCGCAAGTGTTCCGATACCTGAAATAAGTCCACCTAATGTACTGAAACCGCTGGTAGCCGTTACACTGTCGCCTTGCATGTCCCAGCGGCCAGATGATATAGTAACGGTAGTGAATGTGTTTGAGAATCCGCTACCGAAAAGCACGTTGCCAGTGGTTTTTGATATATCCAGAGCAACTACTTTTCCCGTGCCGCTAATGGTTTGGTCTCCCGCACCTTGTAGGCTGATCGGGAATTGTGCTGAATATGCCGATGAAGTTGTTGTACTGAGATCGCCTTGGAGAATGATTTTTTTACCATTGGTAAATAGCGAAAAACTACCCACATTTGCAAGGGTAAGACTTTTGGCAATGACAAGGTCATTGCTTTGCAAATACATATTTGCCGCACTGGCACCCCCTAAAACAAGATCGTCAACACTGCCTGAATAATTTGAAATAAAGTTTCCGCTGGGAGCCACCAATTTACCACCTGCATTTATTATGGTTCCATTTCCAGTTATTTGAGGGAAATAATGCCCATCCGTTTCTCCGAAATTCAGGTTATCATGCAGATATACATTGCCGCTGGCTTTTGTAACGTCAAGCCACGATACATAACCGGCCCCGCTGATATTCTGATCACCCGTGCCATCCAAACTGATGGGCAAATTGCCTGTCTGGGTAAATGCCCCCGTAGAGGTGTACAAGTCGCCAAGCAGGTTCAATTTATATCCGCTAAATTGATCATAAACAGCAGCCACATTATTCAATGTCAATGTTTTATTAATGGTAATACCTGTATAGCATACCAAAGAACCTGATGCACCGCCTGAAGTACCCAAAACCAAATCATCTATGCTTCCAGTTATCGAACTGCTCAAGGTTGCAGAAGTGACAATGATTTTGCCGTTCACATTCACGATGTTTCCACTGGTACCTGAAAGTGAAGGGGAAAAGTGACCATCTGTTTCGCGGAAATAGAGATCATTTTGCAGCAATACGTTCCCACTGGGTTTGGTTACATCCAGATAAGCCAGGAACCCTCCGCCACTGATGTTCTGGTCGGTTGATCCTTCCATGCTTACAGGGCAATTGCCTTCTTGGGTAAAGGGTTGTGTAGTAGTGATAAGGTCACCGTTCAGGATCACTTTGTGGCCATTGCCGTTGCCGTACAAGGCCCCAACATCGTTCAATGTCAATGTATTTTTGATATTGAGATTGTTAGACAGCACTACCGAACCACTAGTGCTGCTTCCGATACCTATCACAAAATCATCAATTGTACCTGCGATATTGCAAGACAAAGTTGTGGAAGCCACTACTACCTTGCCGTTTACGTTTTTGATGTCTCCGCCTGTGCCGGTGAGCTGTGGGCTAAAATGGCCATCAGATTCATGGAATTGAAGATCGTTCTGCAACAGCACGTGGCCACTGGTTTTCGATACATCCAACCAAGCAACATAACCAGTTCCGCTGATGTTTTGATCGGTGCTGCCTTGCATACTTATGGGCAGATTGCCCTCAGATGTATAGGCTGACGTATTGGTCACCAAGTCGCCGTTCAAGATAATCTTATATCCATTGGAAACACCGTACAAGGCCGCAACATTGTTCAGTGTGAGCGTTTTGTTCAGCGTAAGGTTATTTCTCATTGCCAAGTTGCCTGCCGATCCCCCTACCGCACCGATGATAATATCATCCATGGTGCCAGCAAACGAACAAGTGACACTGCCATACACGAGCAATGAACCGCCTGCATTTTTGATGTTGCCACCCGTGCCGGAAAAGGTCGCAGAAAAGTGACCATCGCTTTCTCCAAAGGAAGGACTGCCAACCACATTTGTATTTCCACTGATTTTGGATACATCCAGGAATGCTATTCTGCCAGATCCATTTATGTTCTGGTCACCCATGCCTTGCAAACTGATGGCACACTGTCCTTCGGAAGTATACAATCCTGTGGTAGTGGTCAGGTCGCCGAGCAAAATCAGGTTTGTCCTGCTATTGGCATACAAGGCAGCGACATTCACCAAACTCAGTGAATTGTTCACCGTAAATGCTGCATATAGGAACACGGTTGGCGCTGCAGCATTTGTCCCGATGATCAGGTCATCCACCGAACCAGAATAGTTAAAGTTATACGAACCCACAATGGTCAGCTTTCCGCCTGAATTGGAAACTATCCCTGAAGAAGTACCCGTCATGATACCATTGTTTAGCGACATATCATTCAGGAGCAATACCTTGCCACCTAATTTGCTGATATCTATATTGCTGATAGCCCCGGATCCACTGAGGGTCTGGTCGGCACTGCCCACAAAGCTGACAGCTACAGTATTGCCATTTGGCAGCCACGCGCTGTTGATAATTACATTCTTAGTAACATTTATTTTTTTGCCGCCCCACATGTATCCTGTGGAGGTTAGTGTAAAGTTGTTGTTCACATTCACGTCGGCATTGCAAATGATTTGCCCGCCACTGGTCGCTGCTATTTCGAGATCGTCAATGGTGCCCGAATAAGTCATGGTATATACCGGGCCAACTACTTTTACGATGCCACCTGTGTTTTTCAATAATGCAGACGAGATGCCTGTAAGTACTCCACTGTTGCCGAGGTTTATCGTGGATGGGAGCAACACATTGCCACCCGTTTTGCTGATGTCAATATAGCTCATGGTACCAGTACCGCCAAGAGTCTGATCTGTGCTGCCTATCAAGCTTACAGTTACGGTGCTGCCATTAGGGAGCCATGAACTGTTGATAGTTGCATCTTTTGTGACATTTATCTTTTTCCCTCCCCACATGTATGCTGTGGAGGTTAGGGTAAAGTCGTTGTTCACATTCACGTCCGCATTGCAAATAATTTGCCCGCCGCCACCTGCTGCTATTTCGAGATCGTCAATGGTGCCCGAATAAGTCATGGTATATACCGGGCCAACTACTTTTACGATGCCACCCGTATTTTTCATCAGGGCGGATGAGGTACCTGTAAGTGTTCCGTTATTTCCGAGGTTTATTGTGGATGGGAGCAAAACGCTACCCCCTGTTTTGCTGATGTCTATAAAACTCATGATACCGCTACCGGTCAGGGTTTGGTCAGAGCTACCCGTCAAGCTGATGGTTTCCACACTGCCGTTTGATAACCAGCTACTGTTAATGGTTACATTGCCCATAACATTTATCTTGGTGCCGCCCCACATATACTGAGTGGATGTAAGGGTGAAACTATTGTTCACGGTCAAGTTGCTGCTCACCGCAATTTGGCCGCCACTTCCTGCGGCTATTTCCAAATCATATACAGGTGCCGCACTGTTCAGGGTGGCATTCCCAGTAATGGTAATTTTACCACTTCCCGGATCAAATGCCGAAGCGCCCGATACAGCAAATCCAGCGGATATGCCAAGCGAACTGCTTCCCTCACTTACCCTGCCTGAATATGTGGAGGCTATGGTAAGCGACTTGATGCTAAAATTCGCATCAATAGAAGCATTGGCCGTGGAGGTGCTGTTGAATACAACATCGTCGCCTGAGCCAGGTGCCCCGCTTGGGCTCCAATTGGCTCCGTCGCTCCAGATGCCTGTGCTGTTTCCGTTGGTCCAGGTTTTGGTGCCTGCGTGCACTTGTACCAGTGCGAACATGAACAATAAAAGAAGGACCAAGTTTTTGGGCGCACTGTCAATTGACGGGCCTCCGTTGTCCTTGTCCTCTTTTTCTTTCAGGCCTTTTCGGATCTTTTCCAGCGCCTGGTTTTGGAGCCTGATGACCTCTTGCGGATCTTCGGCACCCTTGGGGTTTGTAGGTTTTTTAACCGGTTTCATAATGGTGTGACTTGTAAAAAAATTTGTTGCTGCAAATCTTCATTACATATGCAAGACTTTCATGAAATCCGGGTTAAAAACGACCTAAAAAGGCCGCTTTTTAACTTAAAAAAAACCTAAAAATTGGAAAAATTGATATTGTAAATCAATTACTTAACAGTTTTGACAGTGATTCTGCCAAGTCCTCGTCATTCGTGTAAGAAAACTTCTTCCTGAGCCTGTTTTTATAGGTATATACACTGTTTATGGACTGAAATGTGACCGCGCTTATCTCTTTGTTCGATAATCCCAATGCCATGAGGGCACAAATTTTCTTCTCGCTTTCCGTAAGGCTGGGTTGCAGCTTCATCAAGCTTTGGTAAAATCCCGAGTTCATTTTTTCGAACTGCATGTTGAACTGTCGCCAGCTCTCTTCTTGCGATGCGAACTTTTGGTTGACGACGAGTTTTTTCAAGTGGTGCCGGTTGTCACCCTTCACATTTTTGCCAATATTCTCCACCTCGTGCAGCAGGCCTTCAAAAGCATTGTTGCTTTTCACCAGCTCCAAGGTGGTATTGGAAAGTTCTTTTTGCTGTTGTGCGGTGGCCATCAAAAGTTTTTCCTTTTCTGCTTTCTCAAAACTATGCTGGTTTATCAACCGTTGCCGGTTCAGCAACAGGATTATGGATACCAAAACCAATGCAATAATGCCCGAGATGAGGAAAATGATATTCTGAAAGTGGCGTTTGGCCGCCTGCTCGCTTTGGTAGATCAGTTCTGCCTTCTCAGCCTCAGTCTTGTATTTATCAGTAAGTTCGGCCAAGGCATAATATTGTTGCGTACCACGGATGCTGTCATTCAACATGGCATAAATATCCTTGTATTTGTACGCACTGTCATATAGACCGGTTGCTGCATAGGCCGTCGCCAGTTCTCCGGTAAAATTGAGTTCCTTTACCATGTCCTTTTTGTCATGCAGGTGTCTGTAACATGCACTATGGCCAATGATGACGTTCTTATAGTCATGGGCCTGCACCATGAACCATTTCACGTTGCTATATGCATCTACCCGGTATGCCCAATCATCAATATCCTTGATATAGCCCAATGATTTGTCCCTCAACCCTGCATACCCCGACGCATTGCCTGATATATGAGCCAGCCATGCCTGTAACATATAATATTGGGCATAGTTGGTCTTGATGCTGTATTTGAAATCCGAATAGTCTCCCCCATTGTTTTCAGCCAGGAACACAAAGGGCTTGGCTTGGTCCAGGAGGGGAGGTATTTCCTGATCCCTCTTCATGCAGGCATAGGCTTTTGCTTTTTGAAGCAGCAGGAATGCCAGTTTCTCCGACAGCTTTCCGGTATTGTCATGCACTTTCAGGATATAATCATACGCCGAATCGATATGTGTGATGAGCAAAGGGTATCTACCCGCCTGGAACAATATATTGCACAAATAGTCCATGGCATTGGAATAATCGCCCGCCTGGTTGAAGGAAGAGGACGATGACGAGATCAGCTTGATTTCATCAATGGTTTTCAATATCCACGGGGTGGCTTCATTGGGCATACCGAGGCCAGCATAGCATTCCCCAATAAGTTGGTAGGTCCAAGCAAGGCCAGGATGGTCTTCCACGGCGGCGAACTTTTCCATGCCCCTTTTATAATATTGGATGGCCTTGGACATACTGTCCAGTTTATAATAGCACAAACCCAGGTTATTGGCCGTGCTTGCCATAATGGAATAGGAATTGCCAAAATACCCCGGTGCCGTTTTAAAAATATATTGCTTTTCGGGTGTCGCTGTCGCCGAAATCAAGAGCTCATACGATTTCCTGAAATCTTTCCCGGCATCTTCATAATTTTCGTCCCCATATTCCAAGAATGCCAAGGGGCTATAGTAAAAGGTAGCCCACTTGTTGTCATCGGCATGGCTCAGTTCCAACAGTCTTTTTAGGCGCTTCAAATCTTCTATGTCTGCGTCTTTCTGTCCACGGTCTTGGTCATATCTCATTTTCATATGCTCGGCAAAGGCCTGCCCTTCAAAATCTGACGGGCGAAACATGGCCATGGCTGAATCGAGGTACTTGGTCTTGACATCCATTTGGTTGCCTACCAGCACATAAGAATCATATACATAACAATAACCGCGACAAGACTTCGAACCCGATTTATTGGCATGGCGCGTTGCAGATAGCAACCACTGCTTCGCGAGGGGCCCGGTAGAGTTTTTGGAAAAGAAGATACCCGCGATGTCCAAGCAAAGCATCGACTTTGCAGAATCATTGTCCGCACGGTCATATACCTTGATGAGGCTATCCGTGGGAACCTCCATTTTTCTTGCTGTAGTAGTATTCACATAGAGGAATAGACAGCCCATCAATAGGACAAAGAATATCCCATTGGCATTTTTACATGAGGGCAATATTATCAAAGGCCCTCTCATTGGTACCTAAAAAACTTTATCATTTTCGCTCCTTGCCCGGCAAAATAAAAAGCGTTTTCGAGAGTTCAGTCATTCTTGTGCATTTTAAATTTGTAACAGTTCCCCTTTCCATAGTTGAAAAGCGCATTAAGGAAGAAATTAATGGCTAAAATATGGATTAATTATCAACCCACCTCGTCTGGACCCGATTACTGATTGATTTTGCAATAGACAAAAAAAGAGAGACCCCACAGTTGCGGGGCCTATCTTATTGAAATAACTGAAAGTGTTAGTGACAATAACAGCCCAGGTTTGGATTTTGTGGACCCCAGGCTGTTTATTTACATCGAATCGCTATGAATGAAAACAAAAAACATCCTTTTGGATAATGTAATGTACAGGCACGAAATTGATCAATATTTTGGTGCCTTATGGACAATTTCGATGGTTGCCCCAAAAATCTCGACGAATACCGTCAAAATTTCGACGAGCCAAAAAAGCAGTGACCTTTTACACCTATTTCACACAAAAACTTATTGGAAACTTAACCCAAAAAATTCCTGTATGGTATGGGGAAGCGGCAACTTTGTATTAATTTAAAAGGAACACTTTGGCAATTTTTACTACCAAAAAGATCGTTGCTGCCACTTCGGTCATTGCGCTCGCCAGTCTGGCTTTTGCCTTCAAAGGCGATATCCGTGGACTGCTGAACCCTGAAAAATCTGAACCGTTCGAAATAGAAAGCTGCGGGGTGGAGCGTTGGGATGTGAAAGTGCTCACCGATGCTGCGGCCAATGACGTGAATATATTCCCAGTGGCTACCACCATAAAAGACCTGGTGAACCTGGTGACACCCACCCCTAACTCCAATATGCCCAGGCAACCGGTAGAAAAGCAGACCTACACAGTACACTGCATCGTTGAAGAAATAAAACTGGAAACCGATGGCGATTACCACCTGCTTCTCCAAGACAGTGCGGGCAACCACATGATCGGAGAGATACCCGACCCTACCTGCAACGCCACTACTAGTTCGCTCTACTATGGGGATATCGTGCGCTGCCGCAAGTTCATTGATGCGCACTATAGCGTGGGAGGCTCTTTTCAAACCGTCAACCGAAGGATGGTCATTACAGGTGTGGCATTTGTAGACCCACCCCATGGCCAAAGCGATGCTGCGCCCAATAACCTGGAACTGCATTCCATCCTCGATATCTCCTATGAACCGGCCAATACTTCTGGTATTGCAGAAGCACCAGAGGCCCGGCCCATCACCCTTTCGGTGGCTCCCAACCCTTTCTACATGCAGGCAGTATTCCGGTTGCCGATAAACACCATGCCGCCTAAAAATGCCATGCTAAAGATATTTGATCTTGCAGGAAAAGAAATCAGGTCCATAGCCTGGCCAGCGAATGAGTTTCATCTCAACCTCGACCGCGACAACCTGCCCAAAGGCATATACCTGTACAAGATGATCAGTGGCAATGCAGTACTTTGTAGTGGGAAGCTAATGGCAGAATAAGGGCCTCGACCCTTCGGCAAGCTCAGGGACCGCCTTCGGCAGGCTCAGGGACCACCATCGGCAAGCTCAGGGACCGCCTTAATTGTTGAGTTTTGAATGTTGAATGTCTACCTCTACTCGGCTATCTGCTTTGCACACTCTGCTAACTGTTCTTTGCTAACTGTTAACTGCCCCTTGCTAACTGAAAATTTGAAACCAATAAAAGTGCGGGCTTGTTACAAAAGTCAGGAATAAGTGTTAAATTGCTTATGATTGTCTACTGCCTAAAAACTGCCATGAAAAGCAATATTGGCTTGAATTTTGCAGTTGATATGCTTTGGGTCGTGTAACTTCAACTGCGAATGGGATTGTTTACAAAACTGATTGTCAACAGAATAAAATCAAGCAAGCCTGCAATTATTGCAGTGTTGTTGGTTTTAGTTGCGTCCAGATCAGTAGCCGGAACCGCTATTCTCCCCAACCAGGGACAATGGCCCTCTAACGTGTTATACCGGGCAGACATTCCGGGTGGGGCTTTTTTCTTGGAAAAGGACCAGATCACCTATTCATTTTATGATGGATACGCCCTCCATCAGGTCTGGCACAATTTTCAGCAAAGCGCCATGATCAACAATCAAGTAGTACGCATACGCTTTGTGGGCAGCACAGGAGCCACATCTGTTGACAATACAGGCAGCCAAGGTTCCACCTATTACAATTATTTCATAGGCAACAACCCCGCCAAGTGGGCCAGCAATGTACATGCCACCGATGGGGTGACCATGCGCAATATATGGCCAGGCATAGACCTGATGATACAATCCAATGGCGCAGGGATAAAATACACCTTCAGGGTGGCTCCCCATGCCGATCCTTCCCAGATCCAATTGCAATACCTGGGTGCCTCGGGGCTCAGCCTGGACGAAAGCGATACCTTGCACATCCATACCATCCTCACTGACATTACCGAAAACCCACCATTTGCCTGGCAGAACATCAAAGGGCTGTTCAAACAAAACCCAACCTATAAAGACATACAGGCAAACTATCTTCAGGTAGATTCCAATACCATCGGGTTTCAAGTAGGCAAGTATAACCATTTTGATACGCTTACTATTGACCCAATTGTGGTGTTTGCCACGTTCTCGGGTTCCACGGCAGATAATTTTGGCTTCACGGGCACTTTTAACCCCAATGGAAATGGCTATTCCGGGGGTACCGTGTATTCCAATGGGTTCCCGACCAAAACCGGGGCCTTTCAAGTGAAATTCCAGGGCGGGCCTGATAGCTATGATCTTGCTGGCAATTTGGAAGAGTATGGCAGGGATGCAGGGATATTGAAGTATAGCCCAGACGGCACCAAACTCATTTGGGCCACTTATCTGGGAGGCAGCAACAATGAGCAGCCACATAGCATGATCGTAAACAGCAAAGGGCAACTCATAATATTCGGTTCCACCGCCAGCAAGGACTTCCCAGTGACCAGCGGCGCCTATGATACCCAATATCATGGGGCAGGAGATATCTATGTTTGTATCTTGGATTCCAACGGGTCCAAACTCATAGCATCCACCTATATTGGAGGCAGTGGTCGAGATGGATTCAATGGTGACCAGCCATATAATGAACCTACCGGGCCATTGGCATTCAACTATGGTGACCAATACCGCGGCGAAGTGATCGTGGACAAAAGCGACAATATCCTCGTGGCCTCGTGTACGCAATCATCTGACCTGATTACCAAAAACAGTTTTCAGCCCGGTTTTGGCGGGGTACAGGATGGCTTGGTGCTCAAGTTGACCCCAAACCTGTCAAACCTGCTTTGGATGAGTTTCTTGGGTGGCCAAGACCAAGATGCAGCGTATGGCATCCACTTAGATAGCAAGGAAGACGTATTTGTATGCGGGGGTACCCAGAGCCCGGATTTCAAAACCACTTCAGGAACGATATCCCCATCACCCAATGGTGGAATAGATGGCTTTTTGGTAAAAATAAGCCAGGACGGGAAGAGCATTTTGGCATCCACTTTTATGGGGACAAGTGCCTATGACCAAAACTACCTGGTACAGACCGATGGCAATGACAATGTATATGTGACAGGGCAAACCCGGGGAGATTTTCCTGTGAGCCCTAACGTATATAGTGTACCTGGAAGTAGCCAATATATAGCTAAAGTGAGCAACGACCTTTCGAAAATCATGCTTTCTACGGTGTATGGTTCAGGAAAAAATCAGAACAACACCGTAGCACTATCCCCTTCTGCTTTTTTGGTGGATGTTTGTGGGCGGGTGTATGTATCAGGTTGGGGCGGGGTAGCCAATAATTTTTACAATCAAAACGCCACTGGAAATACTGCGAAACTTCCCATAACCCCTGATGCGTACCAAAAAACCACCGATGGCAGTGATTTCCATTTGATTATATTGAGCAAGGATTTTGGGAACCTTGTATATGGGTCCTATTTTGGAGGGCCAGAAAGCTATGAGCACGTGGATGGGGGTACCAGCCGATTTGACAAGAACGGCATTGTATATCAATCCGTATGCGGGGGTTGCGGCGGGTTTTCTGATTTCCCTACCACACCAGGTGCCTATAGCCGCACCAACAACGGCAAACGCGCATTCAATCCACGCCAGGGAGGGTGCAACAATGCCATGTTCAAAATTGACCTCAACTCTGCAAACTTCCCGCCAAGGATGTACGATACCTTGATCACCAAAGAGGTTGGACAAAATATTGATTATACTTTTGATATTGTTGACCCACAAGGAGATTCAATATATGTGAAAGCAACCAGCGAAATATTTGATCCTAAAATTGTATCCATACCTGCTACTTTCTTGGTTGACTCTGGGCTGGGTTCAGTCACTGCTCATTTCCATTGGGTCACCGATTGCAACCATTACCTAGGGGATACCATTGTGGTGACGGTGACAGCGCGCAACAACAGTTGCCCGGTACCAAGATCCATCAGCCATTATATACGTATTGTATTGCAAAAGCAGCCCCTGCCCCCGGTACCTGATCTGTTTTGCATAGAACATGTGGATGCCAATACCGTGCGCATCCGCTGGTCGCCCATCCCTCCATCCAATAATTTGAAAGATGTGATACTGGTAAAGCGTTGGCCCGATGGACGTGACGAGATATTGAAGACAAGTTCAGGGATTGTGGAAGACAGCTATACTGATAATGCGGCACCTGACAATATTGATACCAATTTCCGATATTTCATTTATTCTGTGGGCTCATGCGGCGGAGGAATGGATACGGGAAGGATAGCCGGAACCGTACCGGAGAAGGATTCCATCCCGGCAGATGCCAATATTTATTCGGTATCCGTGGAGAAAAACAAGTCCATCAGGGTATTGTGGAACGAATATGCCCATAATAACTTCTATCGGTATTTCCTCTATCGGAAAACCAACGATGGTTCTTCAGATTTCAGGTTATATCAAGTGATTACCTCGCAAACAGATACCAGCTTCTTGGATTCTGATGTGAATGTGCAGACTACCAGTTACTGCTATAAGCTCTACAATGAAAACCAGTGCGGGCTTATCGGCCTCAATGGCAATATGGGATGCTCCATTGTGCTTACGGGTACTTCCGTTCCCTTTGAAAACAAGCTGGCATGGAACCCCTATCAACAATGGACCAAGGGCGTGAACCACTATGATGTTTACAGACGGGATCCTTCCAAGAACGACTCAACGGTGGGCATTACGAGTAGCAATACGGTTATTTTCAAAGATGATTCATTGAACTATGACGAGGGCATCTATTGGTACCATGTGGTGGCCCGGCAAGGGACTGACAGCAATGCTGCCTTTAGCTTTTCCAATGAAATAGAACTGATACAGGCTCCTATCTTATACGTACCCAACGCATTTACCCCGAATACCGATACCCGGAACGATCAATGGCTCACAGTACCCGTCTTCGTGAAAGACTACCATATGCATGTGTACAACCGCTGGGGTGAATATGTATGGCATGCCGATGCCAAGCATATGCTTTGGGATGGACGGTTTAAAGGGGCACCCTCATCCAATGACTGCTTTATCTGGCAGGTGGAATATACAGGATGGGACGGCAGCCAGAATTATAAGACTGGTTATGTGACGACACTGCCGTAGGAGTGTACCCTGTAATATAAACCAGCAATTTTCCGTTGCTTAGCCATTTCAAGTATTTTGTTTAATATTGGGTTACAATAAATTCCAAGGATTGGATTCAGTATTCAAATTTGGCTTGTTTGCTTTATTTCCCATTTGCCTTGCGGCATGTGACCCTGCATTTTATGTACCCAATCAATTGAACATGCCATTGGCCAGCGAAGCAAAAACCATCAAGGCCAGCCTTTATACCGGGACCGGAGGCGTTGGGGCGGAGGCTTCTTATACCATTGACAGCCATTTTGTAGTGATGGCTAGTGGGCTTTCCAATAATTTATCATTGTTGGGACGTAACCAAAAATTCTCCTATGATATTGGTGGCGGCATGTATTTGCCTGTTAATAATTTAGTATTTGTTGAAGGGTTAGCAGGATTGGGATACGGGAGAACGGATGTGGACGTTATTTATAACAAATCCGGTGATATAAATGACAAACAAGAAGATGTGATGCATGGGTCCTATACTAGGGTATTTGCCCAAGTAGATATTGTTAGGAACTTTGAATTGACAAATGATATATTTGGCTTTGGTATTCGTCTCAGTGGTTTGGCTCCTGTTGGGTTTTCTTACCGAAGATTTACGATCATCAGTTCCCATGCAAGTACCACCCAACCACCTCCAGCACCTATGATTATAGAGGATAGCACTTTAAACCATCTTAGCAACGCTCTTTTTATAGAACCTGCCTTAAGTTTCAATCACCAAATTGGGGACCATCTCATTTTTCATACTTCCATCGGGATATCGTACTGCCTGAGCGGATATAACTGGAATAGCCAGTTCAACACTGTTTATTGGCCAGTGATGGCTACAATGGGTTTTACATTTATGTATTGAAAAAGATTAGGTAAATACTGCTGCAAACTATTATAACCACAATCGCGAATACTGATTTGATGGACACGTTAAATACCTTTCTGATATCTCCCTTGCTCAGTGTGTACAAAATACCGGCGTAAATGAGAAAATTCGACACAAATCCTATTGGGGAAGATTTAGGAAAGATGAAGTCAATTGTATATGCGTCAACGATGGGCCATTTCAAAAAGAAATAAAGAGAATACCCCCAATTGATTAATGTGTAACCAACAAAGGTGGCCAACAACAACCACCCGATTTTTCTTTTCGTAATAAAAAGAGCAATTGCAATCGGCAACCATATCAATGGTAAAAAATAAATGATCATTGATATGTCCCATTTTGCGGATGGGCTACTAAACATAAAACCTATCATTCCCCATTCCTGATACACTAGGTGCAAGAAAATTATCGACATGACCAGACCAATAAAATAAATTATCCTGTTTGATGATGGGTTCTCTTTGGATATGGGATTCAATAGTTCCCCAAAATTTACAATCTTACTTTTTATATCTTCTGAAACAGCCTTTCGATGCATTTCAATCTCCTCTTTGATTGTTTTTTCTCGATTGATGTCTTCCTTAATTGCATTCATTTCGTCGAAGCCCAAATTTCTCTCCGTCAATACTTTGGAAGCCGCTGCAATAGCTTCAGGCAAGTAATCGTTTTGAGCATCTAATATTTTCAGAAGTTCAATATTACTGTAGGATGAATATCTTGAAAGGAAATCAACCATTATTTCAGCGGTCGTTTAATAGCATTTAACCAACTTTGTCAAAAGATCAAAAAACTGTAGCATTCATCAATGCCTCAAACAGTTTTTCAACCTGCAAGGGCTTCCATAAAAAGCCGTTGAAATAGTCGCGGTAATCCTCTTTTGATGAGGCGGTTATGTCGGCGGTCAATGCAAATATCGGGGTAGATGTATTTGGGTTTTCGTGGGTACGGATCAGTGCCGTGGCATCAAACCCATTCATTTCCGGCATATGGATATCCATCAATATAAAATCGAACGCTTTTGCATTTGACATCTCCACGGCTTCCCTACCATTTACTGCCAATTGGGTACTTACCCCCCATTTTGAAAGCAGTTTGCTGGCTACCATGGCATTTATTTCATTGTCTTCGGCAAGCAGAGCGGTTTTACCTTGTAGGCCTTGGGGAATATTGGCTTGGGTTTTCGCGATCTGGATATGCTTTTTCAAGGGCACTGAAAAGTGAAAAACCGAGCCCTTGCCCTCTTCGCTTTGCACATTGATGTCCCCGCCGTGCAGTTCTACCAGTTTCTTCACAATGGCGAGCCCCAGCCCGGTGCCGCCTTGTTTCCGTGTGGTGATGGGTTTGGTCTGGGAAAAACTGTCAAATATCTCCACCAAATAGTGTGGAGCAATCCCTTCGCCTGTATCTGAAACCTTGAATAAGACCAGATCATGGCTCCTGTCATCTGAAACTTTTTCAACCTCGATATCTACTTTCCCAACATCAGTAAATTTAATCGCGTTGCTGATAAGATTGCTCAATATCTGGGTCATCTTGGTCTCATCCAATTCATAATGCTCGGCAATCCCCACATCCATTTTCAAGGACAGTTTCAGACCTTTGTCCCATGCCAGGTTTTCGTAGGTATGCAATATGTTTTCCAGCAATGGCTTGATGGGTGCAGGCCTGGCTTCCAAAGTCGTTTTGCCCGCATCGAGCTTGGTAAAATCAAGGATATCGTTGATGATGCGCAAGAGGTTGTTGGAAGCGAATTTCAACGAATCGAGCAATTGCTTTTCTTCAGGGTCAGATTTGTCGCTGAGCAGGGATACAATAGTGGTCACAGCATTCAAGGGCGTGCGTATCTCATGGCTCATGGTAGAAAGGAACTCTTGCCGCACTCGGGCAGCTTCTTCGGCGCGGTTCTTTTTCTCGATGATCTCCGCTTTTTCTCGTTGAAGCTCCGCCTCCTTTTCGAGCGTTTTCATCTGCATGATCAGCTCATAGTTCTCAATCACCTTTAGCGTTTGGGTATTGATCACCGCCTCCTTCTCCTTGAAATATTGCTCCAGGTATTTCAATGCACTTTCGTGGTCATTCTCTATCTTGTATATCCGGTACAGCAAATAATGGCATTTGAACTTGATGATCACCGCATTGTGCTTATTGCTGAATTCTATGCCCTCTTCTGCCACCGCTTTTGCTTCTTCCAGGCGTCCCGTCTCCACAAACAGGGCTCCGAGCTTGTGATAGGCCATACCCAGACCCAGTTTCTCGCCCATCTCTGTATGTATCCTCATGGCTTCTCTGTAATCTTCCTCCGCTTCGGCATACTTATGCTCTTTGGCGTTTACCTTGCCTCGTCCATAGATGGCAAAGGCCAAGCCCCGCGTATCGCCCGTTTGTTTTTTGATGGCTACGGAACGGTTGATCAGGTCCTTTGCCTCAGCTATCCTATCTTGCTTCAAGTATAGGCCAGACAAGTTGTTGTACACGTTCGATTCCAGGTTCTGGTCACCTGTTTTTTGGCCAGCGGCTATGGCATTCTCATAGGATTTTGCGGCATTGTTCGGGTCCCCAAAATATTCATAAATCGTACCCAGGGATTTTTCTGTCCGGGAAACGTTGTGGTAATCTTTATGCCTTTCAAATATGCCCAGGCAATCTATGAGATAGGCAAGGCCAAGATGGTAGTTGTCTGTCTTGTAATATACGCCCGCTATATTGTATTTGGCATCGGCAATGCCTTGTTCATCGTTCAGCGTTTCAAAGATCGAAATGGCCTCCTTCGCCCGTTCAGTTGATTGATCATAGGCACCCATGATCATGTAATACAGCGATAACTGATTAAGGCTGCGCCCTTCCAATGATCTTACATGTAAGCTCCGGCTCAGGGTCAATGCCTTTTCTGCCAACGAAATACTTTGGGCAAGATTGTTTACCCTGCTTTTGTATGATTCTTCAAGCAAGGAGACTATTTCTACGGTTTGATCTTCCTGGGTGGGATTCATATCGTTATTGGCATCCCAGGAAAAGGTTTTGCCGGGGGATGCAATAACAAACATAGGCAAAAATGCTAACAAAGCAAATATGACCCTGATTTGGACACCATCCATAAAAAGCAAACGCCCGGGATTGCTCCCAGGCGTTTGCCCTAAAAAAACAGTATTCGAAGTTAGCTCCTATTAGTTTTTGACAACCTTCAGTACCGTAGATTCGGTTCCACTGGTTATTTTCACCAAATATACCCCTGCTTTCAAGTTGCTTAAGTCAAGCGCAACATTGTTGGTAGCAGGCATTGCTGACAGTACCGCTTTGCCGATCAGGTCCATTACTTCAACATGGCTGATGGTGGCAGTACCGGTAATGTTCACAATCCCTGAAGTAGGGTTAGGGAAAGTGGCAAATGCAGCAGAACCATTCAGAGGTTCGATACCTGATGAATGGACAAAATCGGCAGTGCTACGTGGGATGAGCAGGTAGTTTTGCAGATACGGGCTCGTTGCATCATTCTGGCTTCCAATACCCGTCACATCAAATTCGCCTGTCGGTTTGGCACTGTTGGTAAACAGGGTAGTACCGCTCACGATTTGTAGGGTGATGGTATCATTGGCAGTACCGTATGCCTTTACTGTGAAGTTGCCATTGATGGCATTGGCAATATCCCATTTGGTGGCGTCAACCAACCGGTAAGATTTCATCATCACCAGGTTTGATTCCGTGGTTTCGTCCAGTTTGGTCACCAGTGCAGGGCTCATTGGTGTGCCTGCTACATTTTTAACAACTGAATCAATACCGAACCATGTCAATCCATTGGTTTGGCCCACCGTACCACGAACCAGGATGCTGTCGCCAATAGCCGGGCTGTACCCGTTTACGGCTGAGGCCGCAGAAATCATAATTGCACCGGTATTGTCTATCAATGAGAACATTTGGCTGCTGGTGCCGCTGATGTTGCCGCTATGCACCACACCATGCAGCCAGCAATATACATTGATGGAATCGGCCACACCAGATGTAACGTTGAATCCCTTCACTTGGCTGATCGTGTACAGCTTAAGCGGGATAGGCTGGAAGTCGAACGAACCCCTTGGCAGCAATTGGTAGCCACCGATATAAGGAGATGATGACTTGAACTGGCTGACGATACCCGTTACATTGAACTTGCCTTTGGGAGCTGGTTTGCTGAACATATCCGTAACACTGGAAATACGCACCTGTATAGTGTCTTTGCCGTTAGTCACGTTTACATTGAAGCCTGTACCAGCAGCTACCCATTTGCTTGCATCCACCAAATAGGCATTGTTGAATTTTACCAAATGGCTTTCGTTGCCTTCGTTCATTTGGGTAATCACCGTTGGCTTTAGTACCGGAGAGGAACTGGTCAACTTGGCAATGGAATCCACATCCACTTCGGTCAAACCATCAAATTGGGAAAGCAACCCGCGTACCAGGACACTGTCGCCTATATTGGCCACATAGCCATCTACTTTGGCAATATTGAAGACATTGATGCCGCCCGTGCTGTCCATGATGGTGAAGTTTTCTTGGGTTGTGCTGAAGCTAGGGCTCAGTACAATGCCTTTAAGGAAGAAGTTGTGTTTACTGGTTGCAGAGTCTGCTACCCCAGTAGTAGCATTTTGGCCACGTACTTGCCTGATCTTGTACAGTGGTGTTTTGGGAGCAGATGATGCCAACAATTCGATATCAGAAATGCCCCTTGGCTCTATTTCATATCCACCAATAAATGGCGTGCTGCTTTTGAACTGCGTTTCGATACCTGTCACGTTGAAATTGCCATGGATCGGGCCTTTTTTGAACAGGTCAACGGCTGAGGTGATACGCATGACAAAGGTGTCTTTCAGGTTGTCAACGATATTGACATTGAACCCGGAACCCGCAGCTGCCCAGAGGGTGGTGTCAATGATATGAACGTTCAATATCTTTATCAGGTCAGATTCTCTGGCCTCATTCAATGCAGTTACAACCGTTGGGGTTTTAAGTGTAGCGCCCGAGCTTATTTTCGCAATGCTGTCGGTGGTGTATTCAGTCACACCATCAAATTGGGTAAGGGTACCATGCACCAATATGCTATCGCCCAAAACGGGGGTATAATATTTAACCGTACTTGTGAAAATGGTGATGGCACCAGTACTGTCAAGCAATGAAAACTGCAGGTACGAAGGGCTGAAGCTCGGGCTATGTACCACCCCTTTCAAATACCCTTTTCCTTTGTTCAAGGAATCTGCAACACCTGCGGCATTCTGGCCTTTTACCTGACGGATCTTGTACAATGGCGCTACACTAGGCGTATTGGGGATGAGTTGTATATCAGAAATGGCACGGGGCTCTATCTCATATCCACCTATGTAAGGGCTGCTTGTTTTGAACTGGGTCTCGATACCTGTCACGTTGAAATTGCCTTTAGGGGCAGATTTCTGTTTGAAAAGGTCGGTAGGTGAAGTGACCCTCATGATGAAGGTATCTTTCAGGTTATCAACAATGTTGATATTGAACCCAGAACCTGCTGGCAGCCACTTGGTACTGTCAATGACGTGTACGTTCAGTATTTTTATCAGGCCAGATTCATGTGCTTCGTCCATGGCAGTTACAACAGTAGCCGCCTTCAGCGTGGCGCCCGTAGAAATCACAATAATGGAGTCAGCAGTATATTCATCCACGCCATCAAACTGGGTAAGCGTACCATGTACCAACAGGCTGTCGCCGTTTACAGGTGAATAATACTTGATCTTACTCGTGAATATGGTGATGGCACCAGTGCTGTCCAGCACTGAAAACTGGAGAGATGTGGCACTAAAACTTGGGCTATATACAATACCCTTGATATAACCTTTTCCTTTGTTCAACGAATCAGGAACCCCTGCAGCATTCTGTCCTCTGAGCTGGCGTATTTTATACAAAGGTGCGGCCAAATTTGTGTTTGGTATCAATTGGATGTCAGAAATGGCACGTGGCTCTATCATATAGCTTCCCAAATAAGGCGATGCAGTCTTGAATTGGGTTTCGATGCCTGTTACATTGAAATTGCCTTTTGGAGCTGATTTCTGTTTGAAAAGGTCCGTGGGTGAAGTGACCCTCATAATGAAGGTATCTTTCATATTATCAACAATATTGATATTGAAACCAGAACCTGCCGGCAGCCACTTGGTGCTGTCAATGACATGTACGTTCAATATCTTTATCAGGCCAGATTCATGTGCTTCGTCCATGGCGGTCACCACATTCGCTGCTTTCAATGTTGCACCTGATGAAATCTTGATGATGGAGTCGGCGGTATATTCATCCACCCCGTCAAATTGGGTAAGGGTACCATGTATCAACAAGCTATCTCCGTTTACTGGGGTATAATATTTGATCTTGCTGGTAAAGATGGTGATGGCACCGGTGCTATCCAGCACGGAAAACTGCAGGGAAGTGGCGCTGAAACTTGGGCTATACACAATGCCTTTGATAAAGCCTTTCCCTTTGTTCAATGAATCTGGGACACCAACGGCATTTTGGCCCCTGAGTTGGCGTATTTTATATAATGGTTTGCCGTATGTAACCGCAGAGATGATACTGTCACCTTCCACAGTCACGTTATCGTACCTATGGTTGCCACTGGTGCCCGAATTGGGCGCGGTGGTCCTAAGCCTGAAAACCAGGTTTTTGTTGTTGTTCACCGCCGCATCGGCACCCAAACTGATGGAAATGAGATTCCACGTACCATTCACTATTGAATCAGAGGTTATGGAAAGGCCAGATTGGCGATAGGTTTTTCCGCTATCCACGCTGTAGTCAAACAGTTCCCTGCCACCCGCAGATCCGGTGGTACCGAAGCTTGACAGCTCCAGTTCGTATTTTAAGTTGATGTTCTTGTATTTGGTGGTAGGTATCCAAAAGTACAGCGCCATACTGTCAGAAGGGTTGCGCACACGCAATGAATTGTTCACCCCGGTAGTCTGGTTTTTCTTGTCCCTACGTGCATTTATGGTATCACCTGCGTTGGTGTCCCAATAGGTTTTGTATTTAGACGAAACCGTGGTAACCGGGGCATAATTGATGAGTGCCTTGGTAGAATCCAATGCAGACCAGTTGGCATGGATCGGTTTGATCAAAGATGGGCTCCCTGCGGCAGTGGTACCGGTGCTGGTGTTGTTGAAATGCCAATAATGGATAAGTTTTTGGGCTGGGGCAGCTATGCTGTCGCCCTCCAAGCTAATATTGTCGAAACGCGCATTGCCGCTCGTGCCCGTATTGGGCTTCGCAAGTTTGATTCTGAAGATAAAATTGGCATTGTTGTTCACGGCAGGATCCCCTGCAAAACTAACGGTTACATAGTCCCATATTATTTTGTTGAATGAGTCGCTGGGGAAAGACAGCCCACTGGTTTTCCAGGTAGATCCACCATCGGTACTGTAATCAAAATTCTGTTTTCCGGGGCCAGAAGTGGTACTTGACCGCTCCGTGGCAAATTTGAAAGTAAGGTTTTTATATTTGGTTGTGGGCATGGCGAACCTGAGTTCCATACTGTCGCTCGGG
>Ga0206962_1129_pt1 | contig 24197 bp, 31 predicted proteins | sample Alteio_BWOrgHeat_27_FD_153241 | JGI IMG/M metagenome (GOLD analysis project Ga0206962, IMG submission 153241) | Enriched cells from forest soil in Barre Woods Harvard Forest LTER site, Petersham, Massachusetts, United States -... | ecosystem: Environmental > Terrestrial > Soil > Temperate forest >...
GGAATCGGATGCGGCGACGCGGGGGTTTGCCGAAGATCTTTATCGCGTAGCAGCTGTGAATGCCAAAGAGATCGATGAGCTGATCGTGAGGCACGCGGTGAACTGGCGGCTCGAGCGTATGCCCGCGGTGGATCGCAACGTGCTTCGGCTTGCAGCGGCGGAAATGCTCGGGTTCAAGGGGACGCCATTCCCGATCATCATCAATGAGGCGCTGGAGATTGCGCGGACGTATTCGGGACCTGAGTCGGTCGGCTTTTTGAATGGGGTGCTGGACGCTATGGCGAAAGAGCTGATTAAGAACATTTAAGAGCAAGAACGTTCAAGGGCAAGAAGACTTAACAAGAGAAGGTTCAGGTGCTGACGATGACATTCGAGAACATTCTGCTCGAGATACGTGCGCCTCTGGCGGTGATCACGCTGAACCGTCCGCGTGTGCTGAATGCATTGAACGCAGCTACTCTCCGCGAATTGTCGGCGGCGGTCGAGGAGGTTATGAGTGATCCGTCGATACTCGCGATTCTGCTGACGGGAGCAGGACCAAAGGCTTTCGTCGCCGGAGCAGATATCACGGAACTCGCTGGTCTGGATGAGGCTTCCGGACGTGCTTATGCGATGGAAGGACAGGGAATTTTTCGCCGGATAGAGACGCTGGGAATTCCCGTGATCGCCTGCATCAATGGCTTCGCCCTGGGCGGGGGCTGCGAGCTTGCGATGGCCTGCACCTTGCGGGTAGCCAGCGAGACTGCGCGACTGGGGCAGCCTGAAGTCAAACTTGGGGTGATTGCGGGCTTCGGCGGAACGCAGCGGCTTCCGCGCCTGGTAGGACGGGGCAGGGCGCTGAAGATGCTGTTGACCGGAGGGACCATAAGCGCTGCGGAAGCCTTGCGAATCGGGCTGGTGGATGAAGTGGTTGCTGCCGATGAGCTGATGGTTCGCGCTGAAGCGCTTGCGTTGGAGATTGTGGCCAATGCGCCGATTGCGCTGCGGCGGACTTTGGTGGCGGTTGACGCTGGATTGGATATGTTGCTCGAGGACGCTCTGGCAGAAGAGGCGCGGCATTTTGGACATTGTTGCGGGACAAAAGATAAGGCCGAGGGCACCAGCGCTTTTCTCGAGAAGCGGTCGGCCGCGTGGATAGGGGAATGATTTTTTTCTGCTGATATGCTGAATTCTGTGAAGTTTTTGTATCGGTTTCGAGCGCTTGCAGTGTTGGTACTGCTGGCGCCTTTTCTGCCAGCGGCCTGCCGGAAGGAAGAGCAGGCAGTAACGAAGGTGGCCAGTACCGCGGCGATCGCTGAACAGCGGGCTCAGGCCGCCTCAGTGGAGCAGGACCGCGAGCGCGCACAGCTGGCTCGCATTGCTGTTCCAACGAAGAGCCGTTATGTAGACATCCACGAGCCGGGCGCGTGGAGCAATCCCTTCCTGAGCTTCGACGCGCAAATGATCAATCTGCGCGTGACGCTGGCGGATGCAAATCCCAGCTCACTTGGCGAGGGCGGGATGCTCCGACCCAGCGCTGCGCGCAGACGGGAACTCCAGATTCGGCAGAAAGACTTGGTAGACGCCCTGATCGCATTGCCGGAAAACGCGTGGCCCTACGGCCGGGTGGTGGCCATCGAAGAGTCGCCACTGGCAGACAAGAAGGCGCGACCCGCAATCCGGCGGCAAATTGAAGCGGCGATTCAGCAGCTCAATGATCTTGGCGTCGTGGTAGAGGAATGGCCTTCGCGCTAAGGCATTTTTCGGATTGCCGTGGTGTCGGCAAGCTGGTTTTTCTTCAGAAACAACCCACTCAGCATTAAATCTTCGGTGAGTATCAATCCGGAAAATGCTACAGGCGGCTCGTTCTGCTTCAACTGAGCCAGTTCGAGGCGCAGCTTCTGGTTGGTCAATAACAGTTCGCTGACCAGGAGCTGAAGGTTGGTGCACTGCGCCTCCAGTGCGGCTGTTTCATCATGCATCGCTGCTTACCTCAGGCTTCGGCATCAGACCTCGTCGATGGCCCGGGCGGCCGCGTCAATCACTTCCGCGATTTTGCTGACCTGCTCGGGAGAGAGATTGCCCTGCCCTGTACGCATCTTGAGGGCAAAACTCAGGTTCATCATGGCGCGCATGATTTGCGGCGATCTGCCGCGGCTGAACATTTTGCGGGCTTGATCCATACGGCCAAAGATGGCGTTCAGGACTCCCTGGTTCGATCTGAGGTGCTCCGCGCCGAGTTCGGTTACGGTGTAGAGTTTTTTGCCGCCTTCGGCAGAAGAGACGGTGGCATAGCCTTCCTCTTCGAGAAGGGTGAGAGTGGGGTAAACGACCCCGGGGCTTGGCGCATAGCCGCCGGAAAGCCGCTCCTCGATGGCCTTGATGATTTCGTAGCCGTAGCTGGGCTTTTCCGCGACGAGCTGCAAGATGACGAGGCGTAGTTCCCCGCTGTCGAAGAGCCGCTCGCGATCGCCTCCGAAGCCGCGGCCGTGACGTCCCATGAAGCCTTCAAAGCCGCCATGGCCGTAACGCCCGTGATGGCGCTCCTCGCGGCCACCGTGGCCGCATCGGCCCTCGGGCCTGCCTTCGGGTCTTATTTCGGATCTGCCCCCTTCGAATCGGTAATCTGCAAATTTTTCTCTTCCAAACATTGTGGTTCTCCTTTAGATCTGCTCGATACATCTCGTGATTGGTTCGCGATATATCTTAAGATATATCTAAGGTTATCAGGATGGGAAGTGGATTCGGAAAAAACAGAAGAATTTTGAGGAAGGATGAACTGGAGACGCTAACTCAGGTGTTCAAATTTCTTTATTTCCAAGCCAATTGCATCACTGGAGGAACCGGCGTGTCTGGAGATGACCGGACCATCGAGAGCTTTTGTTCGAGGTGAATGCCGGTGCAGGCGGGGAGTGGATCGGCAACGAGGCGCTCATAGATGAGTTGAGCGTCCTGAAAGCTGCTTGTCTGCACAGTGGCGATTTCTTCCGAAGGAAAGCGAACCGACGCGGGAGTGCTAACCCAATAGAAATTCCGGGAGAGAAGGTGGGCACGCACCTCTGCGGGTACGGTTCCGGCTTTGAATTCGACATGCAGGTCGGCTTTCGGCAGTTGATCCTTGTCGCATTGGCTGACAGCCAGACCGTCCAAAGCAGAGAGGTTGACGGAAGGCTCCGAGCTGGGCGCTGAGCCACTGAAATGGTGGATATCGCGGACCAGTTCGCACTCGGCATACATGTTCACGCCGGAGTTGCGGGCATCCTTCATCACGTCCGCAATCAGTTCGTTGATTGGTGGAAGGGCGATATGAACGTTCTCGGGGAGCGAGCGGGTGCGGCCGGTGTAGTGGAAGTGAAATCCCGGTGGGTAGAAATCAAGGAAAGGGTCGTTCTCGAACCCGCAGGCGATCAGACGATTAAGAAATGCTGCGGGAACGTCCATCATGTCGAGGTGGACTTCAATGACCAAGCCCTCACACTGTGGAGCCTCAACTCCATGAAGTATCTGCAAAGGGCTCTCCGGGTCGGTACATGTTCCTACTGACTCCTCAATTTTACCTCTGCCGAATTGAATCAAGTCTCTCGATGTGACGGATGGAATTCGGTGGTGTTCGCGATTGCGTTCGTGGTTATCGACCTCGCAAAGAAAAGGTCGGGCCAGAAAAAGCCTTGCCTCGACTTTCAAAATTAAGTAGGCTGTGCTCACCGATTGCAGCAGGGGTATGCCGAAGGTGAGACCAAGAGCTCAGGTGCATATGGAGAGTTCATGTCAGACCCACTGAATGATCCTGGCGATGAGCATAAGACGCCGGGTCGCTCAAAATTTTGGAACTTTGATCGAGTTCTCGGCCTCGTAGCGCTGTTGCTGGCGGTTGTGACTATCCTCTATACCTCAGAAGTGAAAGCCGGCCTTATCCGAACTTTCGGTGGATATTGGACTTACATAATTATTGGTTTTTCTTCCTGCCTTCTTCTTACGGTGCTCGCTCTCGCATTCTGGAGAACGCGCGATTTGAACAAGACCAAGAAGGAGTTAGCCGATGAGAAATCGAAAGTACAGGACTTTGAAAATCGGCTGAATGTTATTACTACAAACCTTCATCAGATGATGGAAGGAAAGGATGTGGCATTCGCACAGGATAACGAGCCGGAGAAACTTCTTTCCAGTTTTATTCCGTATAAGAAAGATTCGATCGGCCGGTGGGATGAGGTCTCCGAAGTACGGTATGGTCATCTGAAGTATCCGCCATTCGTGAATTATGACGAACATAATGTGCCTGTAGGGCCGGGCGTACAGCTGTTGAATGACCTTCTGCTTCATACGCCGGAAAAAAAGATTGTGAGCCTGGACTATGAGGAAAAGCCACGAGACTGGGCGGATATTCTGGATGGGCTCCGAGAGAAAAAATACAATGTGATTGCGACGCCGATGTTCGCTACGTTTGAGCGTTCGAAGAAGGTTCGATTCTCCGCGCCACTATTTTTCAGCAACGTTGGCCTATATGTAAGAGGGGACTTTGCGGATGCTCAAGAGGTGTGGCACGGTGTCACCGCAGAAAACTTGCGCCTGGAAATCAGGATGCGCGCGCCGAGGCTAAGATTTCTGACTATTAAAGGCGAGATATCTGAGAAACTGGCTCACAAATACGCTGACAAGGACGTAATCGAGCCAATTGACGACATTGCGGTTCCGAAAATATTTCAGAAGATTGCCGACACTCGAGATGCTAGTTACGCCATCTTTGGTGAAACTTTTACGTCGGACCGGGATCTGAATGTCAAGAACAACCGCGTGAAGAATGTGCTGCCGCGGTTTCAGATTCTATATCCGGTGTGTTTTGCAGTCCGGATCGGCGATCATCAGTTAGCAAACTTACTAAACATTCGCTTAATGGAATTGACACAGAAGACGCCTATGCTGGACCGCTTCGTCAACAAACTCGCAGATGATATCTCTTACAAGTCTCAGGATGAATTTGAAGCGAAGCGGAAAGCTCTGCAGGCTGAAGTCGCGGCAAACTTTGTAACTGAGTGGCCGGTTAAAGCTTCGGGAAAGTGAGTCGTTTATGGGTCAGTTCTGGTTTTCGATTGCCATTGCCGCGATTTTTATCCTAAGTGGATGCAAGTCGTCTCAGTTGGATGGAGATTTGGCAATGCGCGGACTCAACAGTATGCAGAGCAATCGCGTACTGAAGGCCGCGTATATCGATTATCCCCCCAGTTTTACGGTCGATCCGAACAGCAAGACGAAGAGCGGAATCATGGCGGACGTTATTTCCGAGGCGGCGACTGCTATGGGCGTGAAGGTCTCTTACATAGAAGAGACGAATTTCGGCAGCATGATTGACAGTCTCGACAGCGGCAGAGTGGACATCGTGGTTTCGGGTATATGGCCATCGAGCGCGCGAGCAGCGCGAGCGGATTTCAGCAGGGTTGTCTATTTCAGCCCTGTCTATGCTTATGCTCGCAGCGACGACAAGCGGTTTGATAATAACCTCGCCGCTATCAACAACGTTTCTGCCCGTATTGCCACGATTGATGGCGAGCTATCTTCGATTGTTGCTCACAGTGATTATCCTAACGCGCATACTGTGAGCCTTCCTCAGGGTGCTGATGTGCCGCAACTTCTGCTGCAGCTAAGTTCGCGCAAAGCGGATTTGACTTTTGTGGAACCAGCGATCGCCGATCAATTCCTGGCGAAGAATCCGGGGTCGATTCGACGCGTCGCCGGGGTCGATCCTGTGAGGCTTTTTCCGAACTGCTATTTATTTCGCAAGGGAGATACTGGCCTTCGGGATGCGATCAATATCGCGTTGATTGAATTGACCAATTCGAAGCGAATCGCGCAGATCGTGAAGCCGTATGATCCGGATGGAAGCCACTTTATTATTCCTCCTTCGCCGGTGGGCCCGTAGTCGAGAATGAACCAATTTTTTTCACTCATCGCGCGATACCACGAAGCATTGCTGGCTGGTGCTCTCAAGAGTCTTGAGCTTGCAGGGATTGCGTGGGCAGGAGGTCTGATCCTGGGGATACCACTGGGAATCTGGCGTGCATCGCTTGGACGGGGCAATCGCCAGCGAGGCTTTTCTGTCCTTTCGATGGCCGCATCATCGATCCCTGTGATGGTTTACCTTCTCTGGTGCCACTATCCACTGCAGTCGGCACTCGGTATCAGTCTTCCGCCTTTCCTCACCGCCGCTGCAGTATTTATGCTTTACAACACGCTGACGATTGGCGAAGTCGTGCGTTCGGCGGTTGAAGATCTGCCGCTTTCGTTTTCGTTTGCGGCCCGGGCTACAGGGGTGAGGGGCGCTACTTACGTTCGCTTTGTTCTGCTCCCGCTTGCGCTTCGCAATGCCCTGCCTGGCTATCTTGTATCGCAGGTCGGAGTTCTCCACATGACGCTCTTTGCTAGCCTGATTTCTGTGGATGAGCTGTTTCGGGTGACGCAAAGGATCAACGCGATCGAGTACAACGCCGTTGGCGTGTTTTCATTGCTCGCGCTGTTCTATTTTGTTCTTTCGTTTCCTCTGTTGCTGTTGGCCGGCGTGGCGAACAAGCGGCTCGCTAAGCTGGGGCTTGAACGGTGATTCTTTCAGGACAAAACATTTACAAGAGTTACAGCGGGCGGCCAACCTTGCGTAACTGCTCGCTAAGTGTGGCCTCCGGCCAGTGCCTGATTCTGCGTGGTCCCAGCGGGGGAGGAAAATCAACACTGTTGCGCATCCTGGCTCTACTTGAGCAGGCTGACTCCGGGAGTGTGTTGCACGATGATAGGCGATGGGAGGCGACGCAAAAGCATGAGGTCTCGCCTTATCCATTTCTGACGATGGTTTTCCAGCAGCTATTTCTGTGGCCTAACCTGACGATGGCGCAGAATCTGTCCATCGTGTTGACCAATCATCCAAAGAGCCCCCTGTCCAAGACTGCGATGGAAATGCTCGAACGGTTTTCGATAACAGGTCTTCTTGATCGGCGTCCACACGAATGTTCCTTGGGGGAACGTCAACGTTTAGCCGTCGCAAGATCTCTGCTTTCAGACGCACGATTTCTGTTGCTGGATGAACCTTCTTCAGCGCTGGACACAACCAACCGCGAAGTGTTGATTCGAGAGCTTAAGGGCGCAATGTCGCGTGACCGTGGCGTGTTCCTGGTTACACACGACGAACGGGGCTACAACGCCATCGCGGATGAGTGTTTCGAACTTGAGGACGGGCAGATTCAGAAACTGTAACGAAAAGGCCTGCGTCAGTGAGTTGAGGCTTCATGTACGCGGACGATGACGCGTCGATATGCGGTAAGCTGCAGCGAGCCGTCGTCTGTGACCGCGAGGATGATGTGAGCCATGCCGTCACCTCGACAAGGCACCATAGGCAACCAGAGCGGGCGGCATGGTGATGTTGCCGTAACGATTGCCTTTGCAGTTTCTGCGCCGGTGATCTGGAGGGTAGCCAGATTGCCATCTGCGGAACCAGCTTCAGCGTAATGAAACCAGTGAAAGTGGAGATGCTGGCCGTCCGGATCGCGGCTTTGGCTGGCGTCCAGCGTGATGGGCTTACCAATTTCTGCGTCGACATAGATTGGTGCGGTGCCTGACTCGCCGTTCACTTCAACGACCGGGTTGTGGTTGGCGTGGGCGTAGTCGTTGATGGTCCAATCCATGCGGGCTGCGAAGTCGTTTTGAAAGGCTGTGCGCCAGCGCCAGATGGTGGCCGGATCAGAGACGTACTGTTTTCCGTCGATGCCGATGACTGTGTCCTGCGACGTGACGCGGCGAAACTCGTCGCCGCCCTGCGTCCAGATGGGGTGGGTTTCGCCATGGGGCTGGCGGTAGATGTAGCGTCCGCCCCAGCCTCCCCAGTCCGGCCGCCGATAACTGTTCAAGCCGTTGTCGATGAGGCCGAGCCAGGATGGCGTATCGCCTTCCATGATGAACATGAAGCGCGGGTACACCTTGCCGAGCGGACCCTTGCTGCGAATGTTGGCATCGAGCCACTCATTGGTGACGGTGGTGAAATCGGCGCCTGCTCCGTTGCGATAGTAGGCGTCGCCGCTGATGCCGGTCCAGGTGGCATAGTAATACTCGTCGCCGGCCTGATCGGAGGGTTCAACGACGTAGAAGAGGTTGGGGAATTCGCGCCGGATCCATGGGCCAGCATCATCCTGGTCGGAGATGCTGGAGACGCGAAGACGGGCGATGAACTTATCTACTTCTTCAGGCGAGCGGGTGGCGCGAAGCTTGATGAGAGCCTGGGCGAGAGTGTTGGAGCCTCCCCAAAGGCAAATCCACACCGGACGCGGCTCATCGCGGTCGACGGATTTGAGGATTGCTTCTGAGCCTGGAGAGTCTTTGCCCTGGCCGGTGGCGGCCATGCCGTAAGCTGTTTGGCCGGAGAAGATTCGTGCAGCAAGATCGTCCGCGGCAGGCCAGTTCTGAGCGTGCTTCAGCAGATTGGGACGCACCTCGCCATAAGCCTTTACGAGGGTATGCATGGTTTCGGGATGAACGGCCTGCTTTTGCCATGTTGAGGTGGAGGCGATGAGCGCCTCGATGTCAAATTCGTTGGAATAAAGGAGGAGGCGCACGAGGGACATCTGGTCGTCAGGTTCATTGCCGATGTCGCTGATGATGATGACTCGCGGCCGGCCGACGAAGTCGTCGACATGCGTGGGCGGCGTGGGGCCGGCGGCCAGGACGGGGACGACCCAGACCAGCAGGGCCACCAGCGGAAACCATCCAATAGGACGGGCGGTGGTGAGACACGGGGTGGCGCTGGCGACCTTACGGCGTTGGCTCATATAGAAGAAGGTTCTCCCTCCTGGCTGTCTTGAACCGCTCGAGGACACGAGGGCCTACGCCGGCGATCATGACCCTAATCCCTTTGCAGCGGCATTGAAGAAAAATGCCTGCTGATCATGGTGAGGCCCGCGAAATCCATGTAAGGAACTTGCGACATGTCAAATATATGCACGGCAGGAATATGAACGGCACGTTGGTCGTTGCAGGGCGCGGATTCAAAGATGTTGCGAAGGGCGATGGGAGAGATGGAGTTATACATATCTCGCACAGTAAATGGTTCGGACATCCGGAATACCACTGTACTACGGTTGTCGCCTTCGGTGCGCTGGACGTGAATCGTGAACTGTTTGAAATCTGACGCTCGATCATGATGTTCCTACTTTCCTCGCGAAGTTGTGTTGAGTTGACCGCTGACTTCTATGAATGGAGTCTGCTAGACCGCAGCACAGGGAGGGCCGTGCAAGGGAATCCTGCGGTTTTCCAGGTATCAAAGCCGCCGATGAGGGGGCGATATCGCGGTGGTCTGCGCGGCGCAGAATGCTGGTAGCGATATTTGCGAGTCGAGAACCTGCCGGGAGCGGCCTTTACAGCACAGGCAGCGAATGGAAGACCAGGGACTACTCAATCTTTGTTGCCGCAAGTGTAGTCCAAGATTTCACAGAGTGACTCGGCGATTTGGCGCCTACTGACAAATGAGACGCTCTAGAGCGTTCTTAAGAACGTGATAAGCGCGTTGCGATCTTCGTCGGAAAGATTGAGGCGAAAGGGATGGCCTTTCACTGCGTAGGTTTTCGCATCGTAAGGCTTGTAGCCGGTCGGCAGATAATCATCTTTCACGCGGTTTGGATCGAACCAGTCCTCAAGGGTGGCGCACACGCTGCTGTGGCCGAACATGCTTCTGTACCAAATGCCTTTCAGAGAAGGGACTTTGTAATAGCCTGTTCCTCGCTTGGTGCTGAGTGTGAGGCCGGGATCGGTTCCTACGGACATAGGCAGAATGTCGTACTTCGCCAAATGATCGGCAGGGACTTTGAAGCCTTCAGCAGGCGTCAGTTTGTTACTGGTATAGAGAGGCGGAGTATGGCATGCAGGGCAGCCCTGGCTTTCAAATACCTGCTTGCCGTGAGCGGCTATTTTGTCGAACTGGTTGGGATTGGGTGGTGGCTTGAGTGAGTAAACATAGAGCGCTAAAGCGTAGAGTTGTTCGTCGCTGTATCTGCCGCCTACGGTGACCGGATCTGAGGGATCTGGCAGCTTGTTGAAATCGGGGCCGCCCACAGGTATGAAGCCATTGAAGCTTGCGAGCGCGTCGGCGCCCTAATTCAGCGCAGCGTAACGCATGAGGTCTACGATCGAATGCTGTCGTTGAAGGCCGGTGCGGTCGAGATAAGTCCGATCCTTGACTCCAATCAAATCGGGAATCTGAACGGGAAAGAAGATGCTGGACCGATGCCGGTCATCACGCCACCGGGGACGGCACGTTGTATCGCGATACTTTGGTCGGCGGTCATGCTTTGTTCCCGATCCATCGGGTCGGGGTGCAGCCATGGCGCCGCGAATAATGACCGATTGAACATCCGGGCAACGTCCGTGGGCATTCCATAAAGGGGTGAGTGAGCCAATGCTCGATTGAAGGGAAAATTTCCCTGAGCGCCCTTCAAGGCGGTCCCGCCGGGCAGCACACGCGTATGGCGCATGAGAAGGAGCCCAGCTCAATCTTTCCTTTTTCTCTGATCACGTACGTGAGGAATGGCAAGACGCCGTCCGGAGTTACTGGTATCTGGTTGCTCTCATACCATGCGCTGCTCTTGACATCGTGCAAGCCAATAATGCCGCTCTCTGACGGACCGGCGAAAACTGATGCGTCAAACACTACCTGTCCCGCCCTGATCCAATCCGCGTTGGTCACTAGCGGAGGACGGTGTGCGGCATCATCCCAAACAACTACCGGTTCCTGCTTTTTCAGCCATTCTGTGTAGCCAGCTGGCTCACGGCCGGACGCATAAACCGGGTACTTCTTGTAGATAGGCCGCACTGGAATTCGGTAGTAGTACTCGGCTGAAATGTGTTTGGGCGAGCCAACCGGATTTGCCAGCGGCACCTCCAGTGAGCCAATCGCTGCATCGTTCCACGTCTTAGGAACGATAGGGTTAAAGGCTGCTGGCCCCTGGCAGAGGGAATTACCACCTAAAAGAAGCACTATACCGACGAGAGTTGCCGCTTTGAGATATTGCATCGCGCTGGATGTTCATTGCGCATCCGCAGCTGTCAGGATTGCCGTCTTCTCTGCACTATCGGCTTTATTTCGAGCGCCGACCTAGTAAAAAAACGACACCCAGCTCAGATTTCCGATAAAGGTCTAGAATGCAGGCACCGATGCGATGCGGACTTCAGTACGTCCAGAAGGAGGCATACCGTGCGGACCATTCAGATCGTCATGCCACGCTGCGAACTTCGGGAGTTTGTCCGCGCCTTTGCTCAACGCAATATTTCCTGTAGTGGCGAAGAAATCAAACAACCTGACACAGCGTCGCTCGAACATATTCTGGCGTTTGAATTCGGCGATCCGGCAAGGACGGATTACACGAATGGCAAGAGCAAGTTTCTTCCGCGAATCCACGTTGTCGGATCACAGACCTCTCATTCCGGGTGCGCTTACTTTGCCGGCCACCACGATGGATTTGGAATATTTCTCAAACCTCTTGCTTCGTGGGAACTTTTCCATATACCTCCCGCTGTCTTCGCGAATGAAAACGGGACGGCAGAGATCTGATTGGAAACGGTCTTCAGACACTGTGGCTGAGGCTGGCAGAAAGCAGCATATTTCAACAGCGCATTAATGTGGCTGAAGAATATTTGCTGCCACTCGCAGTCAACGCACTTCCCACAGGTCTCGTAAATGAAAACGGCTGAGTATACCTACCGTCGTAACGGCGCTATTCGAATTGACGAGCTGGCAAATCACAGCGGGCCGAGCCTCCGTCAGTTCGAACGTCGGTTCGTAACTGATATCGGATTCACACCGAAACTCCTTGCGAGGATCACGCGTTTTCAGATGGCACTTGACACAAAGCGGAGGGTGCCTGCCAGGTCGTGGATGAGCGTGGCCCACCAGCTTGGCTACTTCGACCAGATGCACATGATCCGTGACTTCCAGAGCCTCAGCGGTAGTACACCGGGCGAAGTACTTCAGCAGAGCGGGGCCTGCCAGCCGTGGTCGTTGGCTTTACCTATGGTTCCCTGTCATCTTCCTTATCCGTATGCGGACCCAGGTAAGCAGGCACTGAGAGAGCAACGTCATTCCTGAGACATAATTTGAGCGGCTTGACTGGCGGTAGAAGGTCGCGCGTGCCTTCAGAAGCTGCGCAAAAGAAAATTTCGCGCGCTTGCGAGTACGCTTGTTCGGACTGTCTGATCGGGTATGATGCGGGCCATTCCAATCGCTCCGAGCATCGTTGAAAAAATCGCGAAGAACGCGCGCTCTTTGTCGCCAATGCGCTGGCCGGGCATAAAGGGGAGCATTCGATTCTTGTATTTCACCATCTGCTCGAGGATCTTTGCCTTCATCGCCTGATCGGTCCGCGCTAACTCGGGCGCAAGGGCTGCCAGTGGGCACCCAAACTCGGGGTGATCGCAGTGTTCAGGGCTCAGATACGTCTTCACGATCGTCTTCCAGGCGGTCTCCGGAGGTTGCGTTTCGGCAATTTGGGCGAGGCGGTCGGCGATCTCCTGGAAGGCCTCGTCTAGCGACTCGATGAGCAGCTCGTCCTTGTTTTCGAAATGCTTGTAAAAGCCTCCGGCAGTGAGGCCGGCGTCGCGCATCACGGTTGAAACTGCGGCGCCGTTGATGCCTTCGGCCCGAACGCGCCGCGAGGCGTCCTTTACTATCTTTTGACGGGTTTCGGCTTTGTGTTCGGGCGCGTAGCGCATGGCTCATTATAGGATGCTGTCGATCATCTTAAGGTGCGATGCGTCCTTATTTGTCTATTCGGCTTGGATGCTCGAAGAAGTTCTGAATCCATTGGATTATATGCATACTCCTATGGACCAGGAGGTGTCATATGCCGGCAGCAATTATTTTCTTAATCCATCTCATTCTCGGGTATGTCGTGTGGCTGCTTTGTTTCGGCGTCTACATTCTGCCCAGGCTCAGGTCGATGGGCCGGGTCGAAGTGCACCGGGCAATCGCGACGCTACACAGCTTTCGCTTCTTCGGGCTGGTCTTTATTCTCCCTGGCGTTGTTGGCCCCCACCTGCCCGCGAGCTTCGCCACGTTCGCCGCCTACGCCGACTTTGCAACCGGCTTGCTGGCCATACTGGCGCTTCTGACGGTACGGATACGTCCGGTGTTTTGGCTGTTCGTCGCCGGCTTCAATCTTGTGGGAACGACCGACCTCATCGTTGATTATTACCACGCCATCAGGGCAGGGCTTCCTGCGATGGCAGGCCAGCTGGGCTCCGCCTATGCCATCCCGATAATCTATGTGCCTCTGCTGATGATCACGCACGTGGTCGCGTTATATTGGTTGGCGCGCCCGCAGGCCCTCGCCGGCGAGGCGGCTACAGCGTGACTTTCGATTACTTTTGGACTTACCTTTTTCCTGTACACTTGCTGCGAGGATACGGCGTGAGTTTTCTGAAGAGACAGCGCCTAATTGCGATCCCTGCGCTGACGCTGATATATATGACGGTTCTCTGGTTCGGACTACCCAAGGAGAGAAGACGTTCTATGGTGGTGACTAAGTCGACCGCGACCGACACAAACTTGGTAATCATCGAGAAGTTATCGTTGAGCCACTCGACAAGGAGCTTACCGAATGCATAAATCGATAGCACGTATCATCAGACCTGCATTGATAACAGCGCTGGCAGTAAGCACACTTCCTGGCTCCATCCTCCAGATCGGGGCCCAGAGTCCGGAGTTGCAGCAGCGATTAGCCGACATCAAACAGTCCTCTGCGGCTAACAAGCAAGCCCTTGCACGTTATATGTGGTCCGAACAACAAACGATCAGCCTGAAAGGAGAAGTAAAGAAGACCCAGCAGTTCCAGGTACGGATAGGTCCGGACGGTCAGCAACAAAAGGTTGAACTGAATCCACAAGCAGCACCTCCGCCCAGCGGAGGCAGACTTAAGCAGCATGTCGTTGCAAAGAAGACCGAAGAGTTTGAGGTTTACGGGCAACAGATCGCAGCTCTCGGAAGACAGTATGCGCAGATTGATCCGCAGGCGCTCGATCAGGCCTATCAACGAGGTGACATCTCTGTGCAGCCCAATGGAGCTGCCGGCACAGTAAGCCTGATCGTCAAGAACTATCTCAAGTCTGGTGACTCGATGACACTCGTCTTCAACCAACAACAGAAGGCGCTCCAGGCTGTGCAGGTCGCCAGTTACCTTAGTGCTCCCAGCGACGCGGTAACGATCGCCGTTCAGTTTGCCAAGTTGCCGGATGGCACGAATCACGTCTCCACCAATCAGATAAACGGCGTTAGCAAACAGTTAGGTGTGATGATTCAGAACTCTTCGTATCAGCCGGTGAGCTGATCACGGCGCATCCCGGTACATCTGAGACTTGCAAGATTGCCACCACTGCTAGTAAGTACAGTTGACTTCCTGGAGCGTTGGAGCTAGGAAAGACTTACAAGCTTGTCAATGGGCCGAATCCACCGAATCTGCCTGTGGATGTTGCGGGCGGTCTCCTAGTGAGCACGATATTCGGCCCAATCCTGGTACCCGGTTCCGCTTGGTCGCTACGGTCATGCACGGTTTTACTTCCGACCAGGGCGTGTTTTTTGACTTGCCGACCGGCGCTAGGAGACCTTCCACGCATGTATGATCGAAAGCCCAAATACGGACGTCATCGAAAGGACAATCAACCATGAAAAAGAGATACCTTGCATTTCTCGTGATTTCCGCAGCCTTACTTGCACCGTTAAGCCGGGCGCAAGTTCCTGTATTCCAAGTTACACCGGGACAGAGTTCGGTCAAGTTCTTTGTGAAGGCTTCGGTGGCTGTACAGGGCGACTTTAAGAAATGGGATGCCACCCTCACTTTCACATCGACCGACGTCACGTCGGGCACATTGGATATTGAGATTCAAGCAGCTTCCGTGAATACCGGAAGTGGAATGAAGGATGACAAGCTCAAAAGCGACGATTTCTTCAACGCCAAAGACAATCCTTTGATCAGTTTCAAGTCAACAAAGATTGTCCAGACCGGTCCAACTACCTTTGACGTGCCAGGAACCTTCACTATACGCGGGATCTCTAAGCCCGAGACATTGACCCTAACCGTCAACGGCGCGGGCACAGGCTCTGGTGATATTAAGGGAACGATGGCCTTCGACCGTAAACAGTACGGCATGAATAGTGGAATTCCATTCATTAAGATCGCCGATCGCGTTGAGGTGAACGTAGATATCTTCGCGAAACGGGTCAGCGGTCCTCCAGTCGTCTTGAAAAAGTATTAGACATTCATCGTCGGCGGATAAGGTGCGGCGAGCAGTTCACGGGTGGAGACAAGACAATGATCAGAACTTTCATGAAACAGATGATGGCAACGGTACTATCTTTCCTGCTTATTTTCTCGGCTGTGCCAGGCGAAGCTGCGGGTCAGCAACCAGCGCCGCCTGGACCCTCGGGACAAGGCGCTCCCTTATCTGGGGAAGAGTTACAGCAAATACTCGCGCCTATTGCGCTGTACCCTGACGCGCTGGTTGCACAAATCCTGGGGGCCGCGACGTTTCCGGACCAGGTTGCAGGCGCAAGCGATTGGCTTCACCAGAACAAGGGTCTCACCGGCTCGGCGTTGACAAAGGCTGTCGACGCGCAGCAATGGGATCCCAGCGTGAAGGCGCTGACTCAGTTCCCATCGGTCCTCGACAACCTGGCTGGTAATCTCAGTTGGACTTCAACATTAGGGGAGGCGTATCACACCCAGGCGGCCGACGTCATGTCGGCTGTGCAGGTGTTGCGCGCCAAAGCACAGGCTGCCGGCAATTTGAAATCAGGCTCACAGATTACAGTGGTGCAACAGGCGCCACAGGTGATCGTGATTCAACCCACCAATCCGCAGGTGGTGTACGTGCCGACCTATAACCCCACTGTGGTGTACGGCACGCCGTATGTTACGCCGGGGTACAGCACTGCAGCTGTCGTGACAACCGCTGTGGTTGCCTTCGGAGTTGGAATTGCAGTGGGCGCAGCGATGAGCAATAGTTGGGGTTACAGTTACTGGAACTGTAACTGGCACGGCGGCACGGTCGTTTATCACAGCAGCGGATATTACGGAAACAGCGCATGGCACGGCGGCTACTATGGTTCCAGCGCGACCGCTTATGGGCCAAACGGTGTGGCGAAGGCCGGCAACGCGTACAATCCGTCAACCGGTACCTATGCCCGTGGAGCTTCGACCTCGACTGCTTACGGCAGTCAGAAAGTCGGCCAGGCTTATAACCCGAATACGGGTGCGTATGCGGCCACACATCAATCCTCAAACGCTTATGGCAGCTACGGCAGTTCTGTTGCTTCCAAGAATGGCAATACCGCGTACACGCAGCATCAAACAACGTCCGCGGGATCTGTGGGAACCGTACAAACTTCGGAGGGCGGTAAAGGCGTTGCCGCATCGGGCGCGTACGGCAATAATGCGGCTGCGGGGCAGACTGCGAATGGCGATAAGTACGCCGCTGCGAATGGGAATGTCTACAAGAACACCGGGAGCGGCTGGAATCAAACGCAGGGGACGCCTAAATCCACCTCGAGCTCTGCTGCTTCTCACGGCTATGGAGGACAGGAGAAGAGCAGTGGGAGTTCGGCTTTTGGTGGCGGGGGAGGCGGCGGTTGGCAATCACGGCAAGAGAGCGCTCGCGGTTCGGCGAGCCGCGGTGGTCGAAGGTGACGTTAATTGCTCGGGTAAGGACGAAGTGAATTTTGATGACCGGTGATGACCGGTCTCGATCAGGGCATTGCGAAAGAAGTTCCTGGAGGGTGAAATGTCGTTCAAACACAGTGGAATTGCGATTCCGACCTGGGTGGTGCTTCTGGCGATCGTCATTCCTCTTGCCGGTTGCAAAGCAGGATCGAGCCAACCCGAAAAACCTTCGGTTAGCACGTTTGCTTCACCAGACGACGCAAGCAACGCAATGCTAACGGCGGCAAAGTCCGGCGATCAAGACGGGCTAATGAGGATTTTTGGTCCGGATGCGAAGGATATCCTCTCCTCCGGCGATGCCGTGGAAGACAGGCATACTCTCGACCTGTTTGTTACCGGGTACGGCAAGATGCACCGCTGGCGCAAGATGCTGGATGGATCGCAAACTCTGCTGGTAGGGGCTGACAATTTTCCCTTCGCAATTCCGCTGAAGAAGAATAGCGAGGGACAATGGTTCTTCGATACGGCGGCTGGCAAGAATGAGGTATTAAATCGCCGCATCGGCAGAAATGAGCTGGCAACGATCGAGGCTTGTGAAGCGGTAGCTGACGCGCAAGCGCAGTACTTCGCCCAGCCTCACAACGGTGCAGCAGCAAAGCAATACGCGGTGAAGTTCATCAGCGATCCGGATAAGCAGAACGGTTTGTACTGGAAGCCGGCTGATGGCCAGGCCGCAAGCCCGCTCGGACCGCTGGCTGCATCCGCAGCCACCGAGGGATACAGCGCAATGCCCGAGGGACACACGGCATTTCATGGCTACTACTTTCGGATGCTGACAGGGCAGACCGATAAGGCGCCAGGTGGACCGAAAGACTACATGGTCAATGGAAAGATGACCGGAGGATTTGCCTTCGTCGCATACCCTGCAGAGTACGGCAATTCAGGAGTGATGACATTCATCATCAGCCAGGATGGCGTACTTCTTCAAAGAGATTTGGGGAAGAACACAACAGAGACGGTGGCCACGATGAACAGATTCGACCCGGATCCAAACTGGACCATCGTAGAACCCTAACTTTTGTTGCCGTTAATGCCTCGTAGCTTAGAGCAACAACAATGAACCGGCATAGCGGATCGCCCCGTAGTTCAAGTCACTTCAAAAGAGACCGTGCGCCGCCTGGAAATATCCGCGGGGGGCCAAACTAACTTAAGGTATTTGTTTTGTTGGTGCCGGGAGGGGGGTCGAACCCCCACGAGGTTGCCCTCGGCGGATTTTGAGTCGCCCCTCCCTATTTTATAAATCATAGAAGCGGTTGAATTTATACAGGCTTGCTAAAATACGCGATGCTTGATCGGTGAGGTACGGTGATGGGCTGTCACGGTCGGATAGTCACGTTTCGGTCATGGGATCGAATGACCGATGTGCTCACGAAATGCAGTCGGAAACGAGAGCAAATGAGTCTTCCGTCATTCTCATCTGGTGAATCTCAGTTGACTGGATCAGAAGGAATGCGCGCTCTCCTGAGCGCGCTAGGCTCTCGTGCTTTTTTCTTGACAGATGAGTTACGTGGATGGCGATTTACCGCTCGTCGAGGAAGTCGTAACGAGTCAATTGGCAAAGATCACTTGTCCGGTAGGCCGGTTCGAACGAAGTCGCTGACGCGACGGACTGAGAGTCTTGGCTAGCGTAGCGAGGCTGCGGGGTTAGGTTGAGTGGTCATAGGGAGGAGGTTCTATGACTCCATTTCGCCAGCGCATGCTGCACGAGCTTCAGCGGCGCAACTACTCGCCGTCCACCATCCGCGGCTATCTCGGCGCCGTCAGCCAGTTTGCCGAGTACTTCCACTGCTCGCCGGAACAACTGGGTGCAGAACACCTGCGACGCTATCAGCGATACCTGCTGCAGGAGAAGAAGCTTGCACCCAGCACGGTCGAGATGCGTATCTCGGCGTTGCGATTCCTGTACAAGCGCACTCTGAAGCGGCGCGACCTCGCCTTCGACGATCTCATCTTCCCCAAGGTGCCGCATAAGCTGCCGACCGTCTCAGCCAGGAGGAGGTTGTACGGCTGATCGATTCTGCACCCAACCGCCTGTACCGCATCCTCCTAGTGCTGCTCTACGCCACCGGAGCACGCAGGGCCGAAGCGGCGCGGATCAAGGTGGAGGACATCGACAGCCAGCGCATGGTGATCCACATCCGCCAGGGCAAGGGAGCGAGAGACCGCGATGTGCCACTCTCGCCGAAGCTGCTCGAGGAGTTGCGCAGCTGGTGGCGATGGAAGAAGCCCAACGGCTACCTCTTTCCCAGCACCGAGGGCGAGGAACAGACCAGCCTATCTCCGACAAGACTGTCTGGCACGCCTGCCGTGCAGCAGCAACACGTGGAGGACTTACGAAGAAGATCCATCCCCACACCTTGCGCCACAGCTTCGCCACGCACCTGCTCGAAGCCGGCGCCGACCTGCGCACGATTCAGATACTGACGGGCCATGAGCGACTCGAAGATACGACTGTCTATCTCCAGCTCTCGCGGCGTCACCTTCACGCCGCTGTCAACCCGCTGGAACAGATCGCGCTCCCCGCAGTAGAGGAGGCCAAGAAGCGATGAGCCGGCCACCCTTTGAGGTGGCCGACGTCATTCGTATTGCAGGCGACAGCTTTCGACAGCGGTACTGCGCTTCCTTGACCTGGCCGCGGCGCAAGGTGCTCGATGCCTTCGCGCGCTGCCGCACTGCCGCCCTCGGTGGTCATCGCGATGCGTGCGTAAACTGCGGGCACCAGGCCATCTCGTATAACACCTGCCGCAACCGGCACTGCCCCAAGTGTCAGACCGCTGCGCGCAACCAGTGGCTGCGGAAGCGGCAGCAGGAACTGCTGCCCGTCGGCTACTATCATCTTGTCTTCAGCGTTCCACATGAGCTTGTGCCGCTGATGTGGCAGAACAAGCGACAGGTATTTTCTCTGCTCTTTGAGGCCAGTGCCGCCACACTGCTCGAGGTCTCTGCCGATCCGAAGCACTTTGGCGCACAGACTGGCTTCTTGTCCATCCTGCACACCTGGGGACAAACGCTCACGCCACATCCACACATCCACTGCGTGGTGCCCGGCGGCGGACTCGCGGCAGACCACTCGCGCTGGATCGCATCGCGTTCCGGCTTTCTGCTGCCGGTCAAGGTCCTCGGTCGCGTATTCCGCGGCAAGTTCGTCGCTGGATTGCGACGCCTGTTCGCCCGCGACCAGTTACGCTTCTTCGGCGAGTGCATGCCACTCCACAACGAGAAGCGCTTCGCCGTCTTCCTGCGCGCGCTTTACCGGCAAGACTGGATCGTCTATGCCAAGCCGCCCTTCGGGGGTCATGAACATGTGCTGCATTATCTAGCTCGCTATACGCATCGCGTCGCCATCTCCAACCATCGCCTGCTGTCGGTCTCAACTGCTGAGGTCTGCTTCCGCTGGAAGGACTACGCCCACCACGGCAGGCAGCGCATTCTGACACTTGCCTCCGAAGAGTTCCTGCGCCGCTTCGTACAGCATGTGCTGTCACGGGGTTTTCCCCGTATCCGCTATTTCGGCTTCCTCGCCAACCGCAGACGAGCCCGCACGCTGCCACTCTGCCGCGCTTTGCTCCACCAGACTCCTCCTCAAGAATCACCGCTCCTCGCAAAGCCCTCACTACGGACGTGCCCGCACTGCTATGGACCTATGCATCTGGTTGAGCGGATAACTGCCGCGCAATTCTTCTTCGACGAAAAGAAAGAGAGAATCCTGCTTGATTATTCCTAGCTGTCTGACCAAAGCGGCCTTCACCGTATGCTTCATAGCACGCTTAATGGAAGTGTGCCTCAGGTCAGAAGAACGGCGTTTCCCATCCGCACACGTCGTCGTTCTCAAGCGTCTACTTCATCCAATTGCGCATCCCGCAGAATGGGCGCGGCTCACTTACCAGCCGCACTCGCTCGAACCACATAGCCTAAAGCGATCAAAAACCCATAGCTAACTTCCTGCTCCGATCGCGCCAGCGCCTTCCTTCAAACCGCCCTATCCGACCTGCTCCGCGTCCGCTCCTTCTACTCCTTACGCCTGATCGCGCGGAGCAGCTCCGATAGAGTCCTGACGTTTTCCGGCCACTTGCCACGAACACCGATCGACTTGAATAGCTCAATGAGTGCGGTGGCCTGATATGGAGTGACCGTGTCAACTGGGCGAGATCTGCGGAAATTTTTGGTATTTTTCATTTTTCTTTTCCCGAAGACAGAGCGAGCAGCAGTCGGAGCAGTTTTGAGCGACGATTGATCAGTCTGATATTCGCGGGTCGGAACCGCATAATCATGATCCGTCGGGAGCTGCCTCTGACTGTTATCGCGAGTCCGGTCGAGCCTGTCGCATAGGCCAAGCGAGGGTTCTCCTTCGTGCTTGCCCTGGCTGCTGCTGGCTCTGTGTTCGAGATTGGTGGCACCGTTCATCGATTGAATGTTTTTGCTCTTTCCTTCTTAGGAAGGTTTGTCTTTGCTTTGGTTCTTGTCAGGCTGCAAGTTGCTGGCTGGCAACAGTCTCTGCTCTGATTCCAATGGCCCAGATGAAGCCCAGCAGTTCACGGGCAACTGCCGTGACGATCTTCCTCTGGTCCTTGCCGGCTGCGCCCAGCTTCATATAGCGCTTGTGCAGCCGGTGTTGCGCTTTCCACGCAATCTCCGTGGCCTCTTGCGAAATGCTCTCCTGCCGCCTGCGCAATCCGTACCAGATACAGGGCGGACGACGATAGCTCCATGCCGCTTCGACGACGATCCGTCGCAAGTGCGCGTTGCCGGTCTTGGTGATGCTTCCACGCCTCGTTCGCCTGCCACTGGAATCCTCGCTGGACACAGCACCGCAATAGCCCATCAGTTGCCGAGCGCTTTCGAAACGGGATACCTGGCCCAACTCGGCCGCAATGGTCACAGCCGAGATATCTGCAATACCGCGCAGTGCCTGTAGATCGTTGATGACTTGTTGTAATGCGGGTGAGGCCAGCTTGACTGCCTCGGTGATGGCTTGCTCCAGACGCGCCACGCGCTCCCGCATGTGCTCAACCTCGTGCAGATAATCCTGCCCTGTGGCCTCCTGAGCGATCTGGGCGCCACCACCGTGCACTGGACACCCAACTCCGCCAGTTGCCAGTAGACGACGTAGCCCGTCGGTCCTGCCTCATAGCAGACTCGCAGCTTCTCTGCTGGACCGAGCTTCTTGATCATCTTGCGGATCGACTCGCCACGGTTCGGAATCGTACCCAGGCTCCGCACCTCGCCATCCGACTCTGCAATCGCTACGGCGATCGTCTCCGCATGGACATCCAAACCTAAAAATCGTAACTTCTCCTTCATGACCGGCTCCCTTCCGCTTGGGGCTCTGAACTGTGTGTCCTTCTGAACACACAGCCTAACCCACGATCAGCGCATCGGCCGCCGGTCACTCCATACTGACTGTTAACGTCAACCGAGAATCACGCGCAGTCTGGTCGGCGGACCCTGACCAATTCTATTCTCGCCGCAACACTTCCGGGGGGTACGGCTGTGGAGGCTGGTGCAATGCCCTCAACTAGCGACTAAATGGGGCTCGTCCGAATAATTGATTCGGTTAAGCCCGTTCAGCGCGGCGACCTTGTAGCATTCGGCCAATGTTGGGTAATTGAAGACCGTGTTTATCAAGGAGTCGATCGTGCCCTCGAATCCTATGACGGCTTGTCCGATGTGAATGAGTTCGGTTGCGCCTTCGCCAACGATATGAACACCCAGGAGTTGGCGCGTTTCCCTGTGAAACAGTATCTTCAGGAGCCCGGTAGTGTCGTTCAGGATCTGGCCTCGCGCTATTTCGCGGTAATGTGCAATGCCAATCTCGTACGAGACACCGGCTTCGGTCAGTTGTTCTTCTGTTTTGCCCACAAACGAAATTTCCGGAATTGAGTAGATCCCGTAAGGGAACAATTCTGGGACCGACACAACCGGTATACCGAAAGCATGGCATACGGCCACGCGACCCTGCTCCATCGAAACGGACGATAGACTGGGGAAACCAATTACATCGCCCGCGGCGTAGATGTGCTGTTGTGATGTCTGGAAGTTGGCATTCACCTGGATTCGGCCCCGTGCGTCGGCGACTAGGCCACATTCTGCAAGATTCAACGAATCTGTATTGGCCTGCCTTCCTACAGCGTAAAGCAGAGCATCCGACCAGATTTGCTTTCCACTCTTCAGCTTCGCGCCGACTTTGCCCTCAGAAGATTTCGTAACCTCCTCGACCTCCTCACCCAGACGGAAAGTGACGCCCTGGCTGCGCATGTGATAACTCAGCGCTTCAGCAATCTCCTGGTCGACGAAATCGAGTATGCGAGGGCGGCGCTCGATCACAGTCACCGGAATATCCAGAGCGGCGGTAAATGCAGGCATACTCAATACCGATCACGCCACCCCCGACGATGGTCAACACATGGTGCTCCGTTCGTAACCGGCGAATCGCGTCTGTATCGATAATGGAGACATCGTCCACGGGAATCGCGTTGTTGTGAGCCGGCCGCGAGCCAGCAGCGATCAATACGTGGTCCGCGTGGCAGAAATACTCTCCTTCCTGATTCGCAACCCGAATCGTGTGGGGTCCTGAAAAGGAAGCAGTGCCAATCAATACATCGATATGGTTACGGCGAAACTGACTCTCAAACACCCGAACTTCGTTGGACGCGACTTCCTCGATTCTCTGTGCTAGGTTTGAGGCCGAGATCGGGCGTTCCGTGCATCCTGATCGGGTAGAACGCAGGACAGCCTCCCGAAGTGTCTTACTCGGAATCGTGCCGGTGTTGATACTGGCCCCCCAAGAGCTACAGAGCGTTCGACCACCGCAACCTTTTTGCCGAATTTGGCGGCCTGAATCGCCCCGTGATGTCCAGCAGCGCCCGAGCCGATCACCACCATATCGTAATGCCTTGCCGAATTATTACTTTCGTTCATCTCACCTGTCCTCCTGCAGAGGGGCCGCTAACCTGCGCCGACGCGGATTATCGAGCCGGATTTGAGTAACACATTGCAAACACCATCCTCGCTACACTTGTTCGGCGTGGTTCGCGAAAATGCATAAACACCACCCCGAGGCCCCAAGAATCGGTATGAAATTGGACTTTTCATGATGCCCCTTGCGTTTCCAGGAGTTGACACAAGCGAGAGGCCAGGAGAGACGCGGGCAGAATGTCATCGATACCGCATTCGAGCGCGTCCCACCAGAGTTCCGCCGTACTGGAAGAAGTCACAAGGACAATTGAAGTAGAGATATTGATATCGATGCAATTGACCCGTTCGACGAGATCTCTCCAATTGCCATCAGCCAAGGCGAGCTCTGTAGCCACCACGGTCTTCTCGAGTGCTGAGTCGAGCAATTTAACTGCCGCTCTGATGCTGGGTGCCCACTGCGTAACCAGTCCGTGCGCTTCGATGTCCTGCGCGATGCTGGCTTCCGGGCTCCTGTTGGACACGAAAATTACTATTCCTGCTCGTTTGTAGGTCTGCATAGGTTCTAAAACG
>Ga0206962_1131_pt1 | contig 24139 bp, 9 predicted proteins | sample Alteio_BWOrgHeat_27_FD_153241 | JGI IMG/M metagenome (GOLD analysis project Ga0206962, IMG submission 153241) | Enriched cells from forest soil in Barre Woods Harvard Forest LTER site, Petersham, Massachusetts, United States -... | ecosystem: Environmental > Terrestrial > Soil > Temperate forest > O...
TTTGTTTTTCAGTAGCGGCGAGAACAAAAAATCGGTTTCAGATGCCTACTCCATGTCGGTGCAGGGCTTCTTTCGGAAACCCATGGGCATAGACGAGCTGGAGCATACCATGCGCAAAATAGTGGAATACTGGAAAGAATGCATCGCCCCCAGCGACTATAACGGCTAAGCTTTTTTGCGCTATCCTTAGCCTCCAGGCTTAGCATAGCACCAAGCTCCCTGAGCCTGCCGAAGGGGCCGAGCGGGTGGTCCCTGAGCTTGCCGAAGGGAGCTTGTCGAAGGGAGCTTGCCGAAGGGGCCAGAGCCATCCTTAGCTCCTTAGTTGAAACCATGTTGTATTTAGTGCTTTTTATATATTTTTGAAATTGAGAAACGGCATCACCGAAAAAGACGTTTACTTAAAAAAGCAACCGGATGAAAATAGCGGAGAAGAAAGCCAAAGTGCTTAGCCAGATAGCCAATAGTGACAATGAAGCCCTGATCAGTGAGCTATATGAAATTTTGAAACTTGAAACGGAAGCCTCAGATCCCTATATACTTAGCCCAGAACAATTGTCAGCGGTCCGTGAAGCCGAAGAACAAATAGCAGCCGGCCAATACTTGACACATGAGCAAGCCCAACGGGATTTTGAGGCATGGAAAGGAAAATAATATGGTCTTTCAGAGCTATCAATGACCGGAAACAGATATTTGACTATTGGGCTGCGAAACAAATCCAACAGGTACAGCCTCCACTTGGCCGACCCTTTTGAACATACGCTCCAACTTATTTCGACTAATCCAAAAATTGGCAGGACAGCCCAAGAATCAGGGATCCGGACAAAGATGGTAAGAGATTATTTGTTGATCTACAAATTCAATGAAGACACCATCACACTGTTGAGCATTTGGGATACCAGACAAGATCCAAAGAAGTTGGAATATTGAATGAAGCCGGCGCTGTCCTTTGCCTCCAGGCTATGGATTCCCGATCCTCCAGCCTATTGGCTGCCCAGGTAGCCAGATGCTACAGGATAGACCATACAAAGCCTGGAGGCTTTGCATAGCATCGAGGCTCGGACACTGAGCTTGTCGATGTGAGGTCCCTGAGCCTGTCGAAGGGGCCGAAGGGTGGTCCCTGAGCCTGTCGAAGGGCCAAATGGCTGCTTTCACGTTAAAGAATGCTGCGTTGGCGCATCGCTTCGCCCAAGTCTCGCATTCTTTTTCTACATTTGCCCTATATGATCCTCAAAGGTTTTCTTCCCCGGTACATTTTCTTGGTTTTTGCTTTTGCGGTGGCGCTGCCCTGCATCGTTTCCTGTTCGCGGCATGGTGCCTATCAAGACCATGGCGAGGGGATGGATGAGGATGTTGCCGCCCGTGCCGCCTGGGAAACCGCTATGCTGGCCGACCCGGCCACGGGTAAGATACCTGAAAACATACGCACCAAGGAGCTGGCTTTTGCGGCCACCTTGCCTTGGCAGCCCGAGCCCGCAAGCATGAAGAGCGGTTCTTTTTGGCAGAGCCGCGGCCCCTGGAACGTGGGTGGCCGTACCCGTGCCATAGCCGTGGACGTGACCAATGAGCATGTGATATTGGCGGGCAGCGTGAGCGGGGGGATATGGCGCACCGAGGACGATGGGACCACCTGGAACAAGATCACCGGGCCCACGCAAGACTTGGGGATCACTTGTATCGTACAGAACAAACGGGCCGGTAAAACCAATATCTGGTATGCGGGCACAGGGGAATATATCGGTGCCAGTGCCTCGGGTGGCTATGCCCTGTATGTGGGCGATGGCGTGCTGAAATCTACCGATGGCGGCAAGACCTGGAACAAACTGGCTTCCACCAGTTCGGGTACCCCGCAGGCATTCGATAAAGCTTTTGATATGATCTTCAGCATCGCCATCAACGAGGCCGATACGGGCGATGTAGTATATGTGGCCACGGGCTATAGCCTGGGCAATGTGTTCAAATCATCCAACGGCGGCAGCACCTGGACGGCGATGAAAGGCGCAGGCCTCACCACCACCTGTGAATATACCGAAGTAGCCGTCTCCAAAACCGGGGTCGTCTATTTCACCCGCAGCAGCGATGGCAGCAGCAAGGGCTTCTGGCGTTCGCCTGATGGGGTCAACTTCACCAACATTATCCCGGCGGGCTTTGCGGCTACCTATCAGCGGGTGGTCATCGGCATAGACCCCAACGATGAAAACACGGTCTATTTCCTTGGATATACCCCTGGCTTTGGCAAAAAAGAAACGGACTACCGCGGCGTGTCAGACTATGGCAGCCTATGGAAATACCAGTATATCAGCGGCAACGGCACCGGTACGGGCGGCCAATGGACAGATCTCACGGCCAACCTTCCCGCGTTTGGGGGAGATTTCGGCAATTTCAATACCCAAACAGGCTATGACCTTCATATCCATGTAAAACCGGGCGATTCCAAAACCATCTTCATCGGGTCCACCAATCTTTGGCGGTCTACGGATGGGTTTACCAGTGCCAACAATACCACTTGGGTGGGAGGGTATGGGGTGAACACGGCCCGCCCCGCTTATAAACTGTATCCCAACAACCACCCCGATCAACACAACCTGTTTTTCTACCCGTCCAATCCCAATAAAATGATTACCAGTTGCGATGGGGGCATATTCTTGTGCGATGACAATACAGCGGCCAGCATCAGCTATACCCCGCTCAACAATGGATACATCACCAGTCAGTTCTATACCGTGGCGATAGACCATGCCACCCCAGGCAATGACGAACTTATTGGGGGATTGCAAGACAATGGCAGTTTCCTCACACGGTCGGCCAACCAACAGGATGCCTGGACCATGCCCGGAAATGGCGATGGGAGCTACTGCGCCATAGTGGATGGAAGGACGGATTATTATGTGTCATCCCAACAGGGGCATGTGTACCGTGAACAACTGGGCAGCAATGGCTTGCCGAACCAATGGGCACGCATGGACCCACTGGGTGTGAAGGGGCAGATATTCGTGGACCCTTTTGCCCTAGACCCCAACAACCAAAAAAGGATGTACTATGTGGGCACCCACTATATATGGCGGAACAACGATGTGACGCAGATACCGCTACATAGCAGCTTTGATACCGTGGCGGTGACAACAGGCTGGCAGCAGCTTACCACCACTAAGGACTCTCCCAATTTCATTACAGCCATAGCCGTATCCACCAAGCCGGCCAACCGGGTGATGTATGGGGATGGCAACGGGCACGTGTACCGGATTGATTCTGCCTCGGGCAGCCCCATTGTGAAAAGCGTTACTTCTTCGCTGTTCCCTTTTGGGGGCTATGTGAGCTGCGTGGCCATGAACCCCGCGAATGCCGACCAGGTGATCGTGGTGTTTTCCAACTATAGCATCATCAGCCTGTTCTATTCGGCAGATGGGGGCAAAACTTTTGCAAACATATCGGGCAACCTGGAGCAGAACGCCAATGGCACGGGCAATGGCCCCTCATGTCGTTGGGCCAGTTTTATGCCCATGAACAGTAGCAGCAAGACGGCATATTTTATAGGCACCAGCGTGGGTTTGTTTTCTACGGATACCTTGAAGGGCATCAATACCGTATGGGCACACCAAGACCCCAATGGCATAGGAAATGATATCGTGACCATGATGGACGTGCGGCGCAGCGATGGGCTGATAGCCGTAGCCACCCATGGCAATGGGGTGTACACCGCCAACATACAGTTTTCGTACCAGATTTCAGGCATTGACCCTAACACAACTGCCTCTAACATACCCTTTCCCGGGCTGAAATACTATCCCAACCCCATCGCTTCCGGGGGCACCATGATGTTGGAATTTGAGGACGAACATCCCGGCAAGCTGCTCGTTGACATCCTTAACGAGGAAGGCAAGCAAATGGCAGTTACCGAGAGCCTTTCCTATCCCGGCCAAGGCAGGCAGCAATTGCCCATAAAGCTACCGGCATTGAAACCCGGCCTCTATTATATCAGGATGCAGGACGGGTCGAAAGGGACCTCAAGAAGTTTTATCATTGAATAGAAAGACATACCTAAAACTAGCTCGTAACCAGCCATTTGTACACAAACGCATAAAATGAACACATGGGAGCAAACAGGAGAACATTTGTACAACAGGCAGGCATGCTGGCTACAGGTATTACATTAGCAGGATTTATGCCAAGCGCTTTGGGAGAAGGCTTAAAATTCACCAATTTCAGGCGGACCCCCGTTCCGCAACCTTTTTCTGGCCCAGAAGGGGAAGAGGATTTTTGGAACTGGGTGAAAGGAAGCTTCACGGTGTCGGAAACACCCATCAACCTGAACAATGGCGGTGTGAGCCCCCAGCCCAAGGTGGTGCAGGACATGCACGAGAAGTACCTGGCCCTCTGCAATGAAGGCCCATCCTACTACATGTGGCGCATCTTGGACCAAGGGCGGGAACCCTTGCGAGCCAAACTGGCGGGTTTGGCCGGCTGTAGCCCCGAGGAAATTGCCATAGACCGAAACTCCACCGAGGCCCTGAACACCATCATATTTGGGATGAACCTGAAAGCAGGGGATGAGGTGGTGCTCACCAAAGAAGACTATCCCAACATGATGCACGCCTGGAAGCAGCGTGAAAAACGCGATGGCATCAAGCTGGTATGGATCAATATAGAGCTCCCCTCAGAAGACGATGACTATATGGTGAAGCAGTTCACATCTGCCTTTACATCCAGGACCAAGGTGGTGCACATCACCCATATGATCAACTGGACCGGGCAACTGCTCCCCGCCAAAAAAATAGCCCAAAAAGCCCACGAAAAAGGCATCGAAGTATTGGTGGATGGGGCGCATACCTTTGCCCACCTTGACTATAACATACCCGACCTGGAATGTGATTATTTTGGGGCCAGCCTGCACAAATGGCTATGCGCACCCTTGGGCAGCGGCTTGATGTACATCAAGAAGGATAAAATAAAGAATATCTGGCCGTTACTTGGGGATGATAAACCGGAAGATACCGATATCAGGAAGTTTGAGCGGAGCCTCGGCACAAGGAATTTTGCTTCGGAAATGGCCATCAGCACCGCAATAGATTTTCACTACGCCATAGGCTCAAAAAGAAAAGAAAACAGGCTGCGGTTCCTAAAGAATTATTGGGCAGAAAAGGTTGTTGGCATCCCCGGGGTAAAACTGCATACTTCCCTAAAGCCGGAATACAGTTGTGCACTGGCTTTGTTTTCCATTGATGGGATGACCGTAGCTGAAACAGAATCGGAGCTGCTTGGCAAATACAAGATCCATACTTCTCCCATCAGCTTTGATTTTGTACAGGGCGTGCGGGTGACCCCTAGCATCTATACCTCTACGCGTGAGCTGGATATATTGGTGCATGCCATTGAGGATATGGCCCATGCCGCTAAGAAGCAATGAGATGGCGCTTAAAAATGCGGTGAGAAAGTTTAAGACCCGTAAATGGCGGTGAAAAAATCCTCGTCCTGTTTTTTGCTGCCCCGGTACATGCCTGCTGAGTTGAATGGCAAGGCGATATTGCCTTGGTTGTCAATGGCTATGAGGCCACCTTCGCCACCGAAGGCCACCAGTTTGTTCATAACCACTTCATCGCAGGCTTGTTGCAGTGTCAACCCCTTATATGCCATCAGGCAGGAGATATCATAAGCCACCACAGCCCGGATAAAATACTCCCCATGGCCGGTGCATGATATGGCACAGGTATGGTTGTTGGCATAGGTGCCCGCACCGATGATGGGCGTGTCGCCAATACGGCCAAACCGTTTGTTGGTCATGCCCCCGGTGGATGTGCCCGCGGCCAGGTTGCCCATCTTATCCAGTGCCACAGCACCCACGGTACCGAATTTTTTATCGTGCAGTGAATCTTTCATGGAATGATCCATTTGGGTCAAATCGCTGTCCTTTATTTCGTTGAGCTGGTCAAACCGCTGTTGCACAAAAAAGTAGTCTTCATTTTCGAAGGCCAACCCCAGTGTTTTCGCAAAGTCTCTCGCACCCTGGCCCGAAAGCATCACATGTTGCGATTGTTCCATGATGGCACGGGCCAGCTTTATGGGATTTTTCACCCCAGTCACGCCTGCTGCCGCACCGGCTTCTAGGGTGGCACCGTCCATGATGGCGGCATCCATTTCGTGCGTTCCCTCATGGGTAAAGACCGAGCCCTTCCCAGCATTGAACAAAGGGTTGTCTTCCAGCGAGATAATGGCGGCTTCTACCGCATCCATCGCAGTACCGCCCTGGCTTAGGATGTTATCCCCGGCGTGCAGCGCATTTGAAAGGCCGGACAGATATTCCTTTTCCATTTTCGGGGTCATGGATTCCCTGAGAATCGTACCCGCGCCACCATGTATGGCTATTGCATGTTTATGTCCCATAATCTTCTGATAAGTCACCGAATTTCCTGATACTAAAACAAAGTTCAAAAATACGGCATATAGGTTTGGTGTTTTGCGTATTTATGGGTAATTATGTGACTTGTTTGGGGACAAAAACACACCTTTAGTCTTATATGCTGCGTGTAAACACATTAGCCAAATTCCTCGTCCGTGCCTGTATGCCCGTCATGTTCGTGGCATCATTTGCTCTACATGTCTCTGCCACACCACAGGATAGTATTTCTCATGTTCTATCAAAGGCGCCAAACGATTCGGTGAGGATAGAGATTTTGTTCGACCTTGTACGAAAAATGACCGAAAAGGGCAATGGGGTGGAAATAAAGAGGTATACAGATCAAATGATGGTATTTTCCAAGGCAATAAAATATTACCCGGGCATATCAAAAGCTTGGTTTCTGATGGCTGCCTCAAGCCTAGCGGAAGGCGATTATGCCAAAAGCCTGAAATATTATCTCAAGGCAGCCACCATTGACGATTCTATCCACAGCAAGTGGCTTTCGCATGACTATGATGGGTTGGGAGATCTTTTTAGTCAGGAAAAAAACAAGGCAATGGCACTTACCTATTACAAAAAAGCGGAAAAGCTTGCTTTTGAATTTAAAGACGCCTACGCGCTGAATTTGACATACAAGCAATTGGGAAAATTCTATGATACCTATGGCATATCAGATACGGCTTTGATATACAGCAAAAAAGCATTGGAATTTTACAAGACTGGTGATCCTGTCATGGCCAATGAGATTCGGGGAGATATGGCAAATTCCTATCAACGGTTGGGCAATTTTAAACAAGCGGAAGCCTATTATGCCCAGAACCTTGAATTTTATGGGAAAGAAAACGATAATAATGGTATGGCGGTCACCTATAACAATTTGAGCGCTATTTATCATCAAAACCACGAGCTTGACAAGGCACTGGCCAATGAATTGAAGGCCCTTAGTTTAATTTCAAAAATGCGTGATAGGTTTACAATCGAAAGTTTCTATCAAAACCTCGCCATGCTCTATGAGGAAAAGAAGGATTATAAGCAAAGCGTTAAATATCTATGGGACTATACAGACCTGCATGACAGTTTATTGAATGAAAGATCATCAAAGACTGTCACGGAATTGGCCACAAAATATGAAACGGCAAAAAAGGAGAAGGAGATTGCCAAGCTTACCGAAAAAGAAGATGTACAAAAGGCACAGCTTGGCCAACAACGTGTGATCATTGTGGCTAGCCTGGCATTTGCGTTGCTCATCTTGCTCACGGCAGGTCTTTTTTATTTCAACATGAGCAAAATAAAGAAACTGAGTGTGAGCCTCACAGAGCAAAGGAACCAGTTGGAAACAAAGTCAAAATCGCTGGAAGAGCTCAATGCTTTGAAGGACAAGTTGTTTTCCATTATTTCCCATGACCTCCGCAACCCGCTCATCAATACCCATGCCTTGTTGGAATTGCTTCACCTGGGCGAATTAAGCGATGAGAAGGCCAAAAGATACAGTGCAGAACTATCTGAATCGTTGCAGCACAATATCCAGTTGTTGGACAATCTGCTCAACTGGGCAGCCAGCCAGATCAAAGGCATGGAAATAAACAAGATTGAAATGAATGCCAAAGATTTGATAGATGAAAACATACAGGCCATAAAAGGTGCCGCAGACAAGAAAGGAATTATAATAACAGAAGACATACATCAGGAAGGAAATATTTTAGCAGATCTTAGCATGGCCAGGCTGGTAATGAGGAACTTGCTGAGCAATGCCATGAAATTCACGCCTCGTGGCGGTACCATTGCCGTGGAAAGCAGCATCATGGGCTCTTTTGTAAATATATCAGTTCGCGATACAGGTATTGGGTTGGATGAAGCATTAAAAAATTCTATTTTTTCTGATAAGGTACAAAAAAGTGCGCCCGGCACCGATCTGGAAAGTGGGTTTGGCATCGGGCTTCAGCTCTGCAAAGAATTTGTGGAGAAAAACGGGGGCGAAATCAATGTGAAAAGTTCGCCAGGCAAAGGCAGTACCTTTAGCTTCACCTTGCCTTTGGCGGCATGAAGCAAGGAGTTACCGTTTTACGATCTTGGTGCCCACAACGGTTTTGAACAGGTTTTCCCGATAACTTTCGCTTACGGGCAATGTATGTTTCCCCAAGGTCACCTCATCGTTTTTTAAGGCATCAATTTTTGTGGCATTTACGATGAATGACCTGTGCACCCTGATAAAATCGCGCATGGGTATTTGCTCTTCTATGGCTTTCATGGTCATGGAAGTGATATGGGAGCTATTGGTGGTCACCAGCCTCACATAGTCCTTTACGCTTTCGATGTACAATATATCGGTAAACTGAACTTTCACGAAACTGAAATCGCTGCGGATAAAAAAATGGTTTTCATCATTGCCGGCTTCCTCATTGTTGCGAACCGCAGCCATGGCTTGGGTATGTTTTTTCAGTGCGCGGTTGGCTGAGCTGAGAAACCGCTCAAACGTCACTGGCTTTACAATGTAGTCAGTGGCTTCCAGGTTAAACCCTTCTACGGCATAGTCTGAGAACGAAGTGGTGAATATTACCTGTGGGCTATACTTAAGGGTCTTGATCATTTGCAGCCCCGTGATATCCGGTAGCATAATGTCGGAAATAACGAGGTCTGTCTCGTTGCTCATCAGGTATTTCTGTGCGTTGAGGGCTTGATTGAATATCCCTTTTAGCTCCAGAAAATCAATCCTGTTGATATGGGAAACCATATAGTCGGCCTCAAGCTCGTTGTCCTCAACTATGATACAAGTCATCTTCACGAGCCAAATATACTTATTTTGGGATCATACTGCGGCATCCAAACCGGAATCCGCAAAATATTCTTGTGTCCCGGTCGAAATTATAGGGGGTTTCGTCGAGATTTTGGGGGCATTGGTCGAAATTGTCTATTATGTAATATAGGTAGCTCTACTTTTGGCGGTGGAGAATAGGATAATAGATAATGGGGGATTTTGCTTCGTTGCAAATAGCTTCATTTTTTCTACGTATTGCTAATTGTTTTAGCATTGCTGCGAAACGGAATTATCATTAGATAGATAGAACAGAACGAAACCGAATTGAAAACCACTTATAAAAAAATCATTTTTATGAACTTGAGAACATTTTTACATCTACAACAGCAACCCAAAAGAAAGGGTTACTTAACAAACATACCCAAATATGCATGGGTATTGGTCGTGGTCCTGCTATGTTGCATAGCACCCAAGGCGAAAGCTTCCGGCATTGACAGCAATTGGGTAAAAATTGCAGATACCGCCGGGGTAAAAGTATACTACGAAATAACCACATGCGGTACTGATAGTATCAGTTCGGTATTTGTGAATTTCTACAACTCCAATTCAGACTCCGTAAAAATAGATTGGGAGGATATGATCAAGGACATGGGATTGTCGATCAACACTTCCAGGAGTGGCACCAAGGAAATTGTACTGGCAAACGGAGCGGTCACAGCCAATGATTGCAGTTCCAAAGATGCAAACTGCCTGATCCAGGCGAAAGACTGGATGTCAGTGAGTAAATCCACGATAACAGATTATAAGATCACCAAACTCACCATAACGAAACTATAAACAAATCCATTTATGAAAAAGAGACTTTACTTACTGACGTTATTAATGGTGCTTTTGGGTGCGGTATCCGTACAGGCCCAGAGCAAGGTATATATGTCATCCACCGCCGGGGAACCGTGGGGTCAAAATGACAATATCACGTGCATGACTGCCATTTTCGGGTCTGCAGGCTACACACATGATTTTTTTGAAACCGTATCTACAAGTACTATGCTGGCTAATGCCAGTTTCATTTTTATTGATGGCAGCGACCGGTGCGAGTCAGGATACCAGACTTGGATCGCCAGTAATGCCTCGGCGCTTCAGACATGGGTGAGCGGCGGGGGCCATTTATTTATTAACTGTGCGCCACAACAAACCTCGCACAGTCTTGGGTTTGGCATCACGAGTACTTATCCAAGCTTTACAGGCACGGCGGTGGCGGTGAGCTCATCGGAGTCCATATGTACCACGCCTTTCTCCGCAGGATCATCCTGGACAGGCAGTGCTTTCGCGCATGCTTATCTTACAGGATCAGGGTTCACAACTTTGATTTATGACCAAGCTACCAACCGACCCGATGTTGCAGTTATGACATATGGCAGCGGGCAGGTATTGTTTGGGACGATGACTATGCCTTTTTTTCATCAACCCAACCAGCAGGCATTCTTTTTGAGAGAGAATATTATCTACAATGTAAATAATGGGTCAGCTGTGGGATGTACAGGCCCTGCTGTTACCACCAACCCTTCTGCCAGCACTGTATGTGCCAACTCAAGTGCTAGTTTTACGGTAGCTGGTTCCAATGTAACATCATACCAATGGCAGGAAAGCCAGAATTCAGGCGGTTCTTATTCCAACCTATCCAACGCGGGTATTTACTCTGGCGTTACCACAGCCACGCTTGGCATTTCATCTGCCGCTTCTACAATGAATGGGTTTCTCTATCGTTGTGTTCTCACCGGTGCCTGCGGCTCGCCTGCTACATCAGGTTCTGCTTCGTTGACAGTGAATACAGCACCTGCATTTACTACCTGCCCTTCAAATATGACCGTGGGTACTTCCGCCATTAGCTGTAGCAATACAGTTACTTATACAGCAATAGCATCAGGCAGTCCAGCCCCCACTTATACCTATACATTATCTGGAGCAACTTCGGGTTCAGGTTCCGGAACAGGGTCAGGGCTTACCTTCAACAAGGGTGTTACCACCGTAAGCATTACGGCAAGCAATACCTGCAACACGGCCAACTGTTCGTTTACGGTGACCATGAATGATAACACGCCTCCCGTGGCTCGGGCCAAAAACCTGACCACAAATGTTTCTTTCAGTGGGTCAGCCAATATCACAACGGCTCTCATAGACAACGGTTCCTCAGACAACTGTGGCGCAGTGACCTTGAGCCTGAGCAAAACACATTTCACGTGTGCGGATTATGGCAACAACACTGTAACGCTCACCGCAACGGATGCCAGCAACAATACCAATTCCACAGATTTCATAGTTACGATAAATGCGCCCTATGAGGCAGTGACTGGAAATGGAAATGCCATTGCCAACGGTGCTACCACAACATCTTCGACCAACAATACTGATTTTGGTTCAACACCACAAGGAGTGGCTGTAACGAAGACATTCACCATCAGCGATACGGGCAACAGCACGATTGTGATTTCTGGAATCACATTCAGTGGAACGAATGCTTCTGATTTCACGGTGGTTTCCAATCCGTCATCAGCTTTTGCAGCAGGGACTTCTACATCCTTCACGGTGCAGTTCACCCCTTCTACCGCAAGTGCTGAGTCAGCCAACATCATCATCTCCAGTAGCAGTTGCAACAACAACACCTACACGTTTGCCTTATCAGGTACGGGACTGGCACCTGCCACTGGATTGAATTTCAGTGGGAGCGGTGAATACGTCTCCTTGAATACCTCGGTTGGTAATTTTGGTGCGGGTGATTTTACCATACAAATGCATGAGCGCTATTCAGGTTCAGACCTGGTATACCTTTATTCTAAAAGGAGTGATTGCGCGGGTGGTGGCAATTTCATCAGTATGCAAATCAATGGCGGGGTCGCGCAAATGGAAACCGATGATAATAGCAACAACTATTCGGTATTGACAGGATCTACCAAGGTAAACGATGGAAAGTGGCATGAGCTTACCATCACGAGAAAAAGCAACGTGCTCACCTTATATGTAGATGGCACCAAAGATGGATCAACCACAAGTTTGGCCAACCTCAGCAATAATGCCATGGCAAAACTCGGCTCGAATGTCTGTGTGTTCGAAAACCAATCAGTACCATATTATGGTGATATGGACGAAGTGAGGTTTTGGAGCCGGGCACTCTGCCAAGCAGAAATCAACAATAATCTTTCCTGTGAATTGGGCGGCACACAAACCAACTTGGTAGCCTATTATAAATTGAACGAAGGATATGTGAATAGCAACAACACCAGCGTAACCAGCGTAACAGATGCCAGTGGAAATTCAAACACAGGTACCTTGCAAAGCTTTGGGCTCACGGGTACTTCTTCAAACTGGGTCGCAGGAACCGTATCAGGTACTTGCAGCACATTTACCAATCCAATTATCAGCCTATCAGGAAATGGAAACAGCATCAGCAATGGCGCTACGGCATCCACCACTACCAAAACTGATTTTGGATCTACGGTTGGGGGTACCATTACTGAAACTTATACCATACAAAATACGGGAAATGGTAGCCTGACAGTATCATCGATTGTGGTAAGCGGCACAGGCGCTTCCAGTTTCACCGTTGGCAGCATCACTACTCCTGCCACAGTGGCAACCAGCAGCTCTACAACGTTTACGGTTACTTTCAGCAGTGCCGTTGCAGCCACTTATAATGCTACGGTCACTGTAAACAGCAATGATTGCAACACTCCTATATATACATTTGCCGTGAAAGCCATACAAAACTGTACGGTTCCATCATTGAGTTCACAACCGTCTCCTGTTACGGTTTGTGCCGGAACCAATGCCACCTTCTTTGTCACCGTATCGGGAACAGGAATTGGCTATCAATGGTTGAGGAGCACAGATGGCGGCAACACCTTTAGCAACATCTCCGGGGCTACATCCAATGTTTATACCGAAGTAGCACCATCCGGAACATTTGATAACTATCAATACAAAGTAACGGTAACGGGCACTTGCGGCACAGTCACATCATCTGCTGCCACACTTAGGGTCAACAGCATAGTTTCGGCATCGGTTGCCAATCAAACGGCTTGTTCAGGTACCACGGCCACCTTTTCGGTTTCGGTTACAAACACCGGACCGGGAACTTTAAGATATCAATGGACAGATAATGGTTCAAACATTTCTGGGGCCACCTCTTCCTCTTATTCGCTTACCACTTCCCCTTCATTGGATGGGCACTCTTATGTTCCTACCATTTCATCGGGTGGGTGTTCAGTGTTTACTATCCCGAGTGGCGTGATGGCATACCAGATATATTCTACACATGCCGGAAATGGATCTACCACTCAATACAGCAACTATGCTGGCAGCGCATCGGATATGGATGCCATCTATAACACGGGCAATAGCAATACCGTACTGAAATCCTCAGGGACCATTAGCCCTTCCGTAGGTTTAAACTGGTCATCAGCTTCCACTTTGACGTCAGCAGGTATATCCATACCCAACGGTGGAGATTATTTTGCGGCTGAGTTCACAGGTACATTTGTTGCCAAAGAAACCGGAACCTATTCATTTGGTATCGGTTCAGACGATGCATCGGATCTTCAGATCAACGGCACCATGGTAGCCGGTGATTATGGTGGTCATGGTGTTCCCGGATCCCCAGGTGTTACTGGTTCCATTAGCCTTACTGCAGGCACAAGCTATAGCTTTAGGGCTCGCCAGCAGGAATACAATGGTGGGGAAGGTTTGTTTGTGGTTTGGAAACGTCCTTCACAATCTACCTATTCGCTGCAGACAGGTGAAATCAATGCACAAGGGATCTTATCTGTAAATAGCGTAACAGCTGCATCGGTGGCCAATCAAACCACGTGCGCTGGTACCAATGCAACCTTTACAGTTACAGCCATTACTTCCACCGGTCCGGCTACGCTTAGCTATCAATGGCAAATAAGTACCGATGGCGTTAATTATACTAACATTACATCTGCTACAAATAGCAGCTTTACGGTTACGGCTCCGGCAAGCACCGCAAATGGTAGCAAATACCGTTGCATGGTTCAGTCAGATGGCTGCACGCCATTCGCTTCTACTTCAGGGACGTTGACAGTAAATGCGCCACCTGTATTTACGGCATGTCCTTCAAATATCAACGCCAATACATCCACGGCATCATGTAACGCAGTTGTTTCCTATACTGCTACTGTTACCAGCACACCAGCAGGTACGATATCTTACGTGTTCACTGGCGCTACCACCGGTTCCGGTTCTGGCACAGGCAGTGGAAACACCTTCAACAAAGGGACTACCACCGTTACCATTTCTGCAATCAACACTTGCGGTTCGGCAACCCCTTGCAGTTTTACCATTACAGTGACCGACAATGTAAAACCTGTGATGGCTGTGAAGAATGCTACTATAAACCTGGATGCTTCTGGCAATGCCTCAATCACTACCGCCAACATCAACAATGGTAGCTCAGACAATTGTGGTGCGGTGAGCCTGAGCTTGGACAAAACGAGCTTTACTTGCGCCAATTTGGGTGCCAATACCGTAACACTTACCGCTACCGATGGCAGCAGCAACAGCAACAGTGCAACCGCCACGGTAACCGTGGTTGATAACATTGCACCTACTGTAAGTACCCGGAACGTAACCATAAGCCTGGATGCTACGGGTCATGCCTCTATAGGTACTGCTGATATTGACAACGGAAGTACCGACAATTGCAGCTTTACTTTGAGCCTGGACAAAACCAGCTTCGACTGCAGCAATGTAGGCAACAATACAGTGACATTGACGGCAACTGATGGTAGCAACAATGTTTCGACAGGCACGGCAACCGTTACGGTGATCGACAATATCAAGCCAACTGTAAAAACGCAGAGTATCACGGTATATCTGGATGCTACCGGTGCTGCTGCTATCAAGACTTCGGATGTTGACAATGGAAGTTTTGATAACTGTCACTTCACATTGAGCCTGGATAAAACTACCTTTGATTGTAGCAATACAGGTGCAAACACGGTAACATTGACCGCTACTGATGCAAGCAACAACACTTCATCATCAACAGCAACCGTAACAGTGGTTGACAATATCAAGCCAACGGTTATCACACAGGATATCGTAATAAACCTGGATGCCAACGGCGCAGCTACTATAAAACCTTCCGATGTTGACAATGGAAGTTCTGATAACTGTACTTTCACGCTGAGCTTGGACAAAGCCAGCTTTGATTGCAGCAATACTGGCGACAACACGGTGACGCTCACAGCCACCGATGCCAGCAACAATACGACAAGCGCAACGGCAACAGTTACCGTAAAAGACATCACTGCTCCGAATATTGTAACCCAAGGGGTAACGGTATATCTCGATGCCAATGGCAGTGCCAGCATCAAGCCATCTGACGTGGATGGTGGTACTACTGACAATTGCAGCTTTACTTTGAGTCTTGACATCAGTACCTTTAGCTGTAATGATCTTACAAATAGTGGATCAGGTGGCGGTGCTGCTGCTGCCTCCCCATCAGCTGCTGCGAAACCTACGAGCCCTGCGAGTCCTGCTCCAGCTAAATCCAAAGGTGGGAAAGGAACAACGGTAACGCTTACTGCTACTGACCCATCGGGTAACACCAGCTCAGACCAGGCAATAGTAACCGTACTGGATGCAATAGCACCAACCGCAAGCGCGAAAAACATTACCGTATATCTGGATGCAAACGGTCAGGTAAACATTGCGCCTAGCGATGTGGATAACGGAAGCACTGACAACTGCTCAGTGGCTAGCCTGGCGCTTGATGTGAATAGCTTTACCTGTAGCAACCTGGGCGACAACACGGTGACCCTGACGGTGACTGACGGAAGTGGCAACACCTCCACAGCTACAGCAACCGTTACGGTAAAAGACCTTATAGCTCCAACGGTGGTCACTCAGAATGTAGTTATCTACTTGGATGCCAATGGCAAAGCAAGTACCACGGCAGCTGCGGTTGACAACGGTTCTTATGATAACTGTACCGTAGCCAGCACCAAGCTTGACAAATGCAAGTTTGATTGCAGCAACCTGGGAGACAACACAGTAACCTTGACAGTGACTGACCAAAGCGGCAACGCTTCGACAGCTACGGCAACCGTAACGGTTAAAGATATCATCGCACCAACGGCTACTGCGCAAAACGTGACCATCTATCTGGATGCAAACGGCAAGGCATCTACCACAGCCAGTGCGGTGAACAACGGTTCTACCGACAACTGTACCATAGCCAGCCTGGCACTCGATAAAACAGATTTCACTTGCAGCAACCTGGGTGACAATACGGTGACCTTGACAGTGACGGATCAGAGCAGCAATGCTTCGACAGCCACTGCGACCGTGACCGTGAAAGATGCCATTGCACCAACGGTGATTACCCAAAATGTGGTGATCTACTTGGATGGTTCTGGCAAGGCAAGCACCACGGCAACAGCAGTGGATAACGGTTCCTATGATAACTGTACGGTAGCCAGCATCAAGCTTGACAAATGCAAGTTCGATTGCAGCAACCTTGGCGACAATACGGTGACCTTGACGGTAACTGACCAGAGCGGCAATGCTTCTACAGCTACGGCAACTGTAACCGTTAAAGATGCCATTGCCCCAACGGCAACTGCACAAAACGTAGTAATCAATTTGGATGCGAACGGCAAGGCATCAACCACAGCCACCGCGGTGAACAACGGTTCTACCGATAACTGTACCATAGCCAGCCTCGCATTGGATAAAACAGATTTCAATTGCAGCAACCTCGGCGATAACACGGTGACCTTGACGGTGACCGACCAGAGCAGCAATGCATCTACAACCACGGCAACCGTTACGGTAAAAGACCTTATTGCACCAACCGTGATCACCCAAAACGTGGTGATCTATTTGGATGCAACTGGCAAGGCCAGCACCACAGCCACGGCAGTGAACAACGGTTCCCATGATAACTGTACGGTAGCCAGCATCAAGTTGGACAAATGCAAATTTGATTGCAGCAACCTGGGCGACAACACGGTGACCTTGACGGTGACCGACCAGAGCAGCAATGTTTCCACAGCCACGGCAACCGTTACGGTGAAAGATGTTATTGCGCCAACGGCTACTGCCCAAAACGTGGTAATCTATTTGGATGCGAACGGCAAGGCTTCTACTACAGCCAGCGCGGTGAACAACGGTTCTACCGATAACTGTACGATAGCCAGCCTGGCATTGAGCAAAACAGATTTCACTTGCAGCAACCTGGGCGACAATACGGTGACCTTGACAGTGACCGACCAGAGCGGCAATGCTTCTACAGCCACCGCGACCGTTACGGTTAAAGATGCGATTGCACCAACGGTGATCACCCAAACGGTGAGCATCTACCTGGATTCATACGGCAAAGCAAGCACTACCGCCAGCGCGGTGAACAACGGGTCTTATGACAATTGCAGCATCGCTAGCATGTCACTGGACAAAACGGACTTCACCTGCAGCAACCTGGGCGACAATACAGTGACCTTGACGGTGACCGATGAAGTTGGTAACGTTTCCACAGCTACGGCTACGGTAACGGTGATCGACAACATCAGCCCGAAAGCACGCGTGAAAAACCTTCAGGTGTATCTGGATGCCAACGGCCAGGCCAGCATCACCACCACCAAGGCAGACAACGGTTCTTATGACAACTGTAGCTTTACGCTGAGCCTGGACAAAACCAGCTTCAACTGCAGCAACCTGGGTTCGAACACCATCACCCTTACAGCTACGGACGGTAGCGGCAACTACGGTTACGCCATGGGCCTTGTATACGTGAACGACAACATCAGCCCGACGGTAATAACGAAAAACGTGACGGTGTACCTGGATGCGAGCGGCAACGCCAGCATCGGTACCTCCGATATCAATAACGGAAGCTATGACAATTGTTCGGTAGCCAAACTGGCACTGGACAAAACCAGCTTCAACTGTAGCAATACCGGTGTTAACACGGTAACGCTTACGGTGACCGACCAGAGCGGCAACAGTTCCTCTGCGACAGCAACCGTGACGGTGATAGACAACACCAAGCCAACGGTATCCACCAAGAACATCACGGTGTACCTGGATGGCAATGGCAAAGCCAGCATCACCCCATCTAGTGTGGATAATGGTTCTTATGACAATTGCAGCTTTAACCTGAGCATAGACAAGAACAGCTTCACCTGCGCCAATGAAGGTGCCAACACGGTGACACTGACCGCGACAGATGCGAGCAACAATGTTACTTCCGCTACAGCAACGGTAACGGTGGTGGACAACACCAAACCGACGGTGCTTACCAAGAACATCAGCATCAAGCTGAATGCAAGCAACGCGGCAAGCATCAGCGTGAGCGACATCAACAACGGCAGTTATGATAACTGTACCATTGTAAGCATCGTGGCCAGCAAAACCAGCTTCGACTGCAGCAACGTGGGCGCGAACACTGTTACATTGACAGTGACCGACAATAGCGGAAACGTGAATACAGGCACGGCAACGGTAACGGTGATAGACCCTTACCCACCAGTAGCCAAAGCCAAGAACATCACGGTATACCTGGGTTCAAATGGCAGCGTGACAGTAGATCCAGCATCTGTGAACAACGGGAGCACGGACAACTGCACGATGATCTTCTCGCTGAGCAAATCAACTTTCTCATGTTCAAACATCGGGAAGAACACAGTGACCTTCACGGTGACCGATGGCAGCGGGAACACAGCAACTGCTACGGCAACCATCACGGTGCTTGACAACACCGCACCAACGATTAAGGTACAGAACGTGACGGTATACATAGGTTCCAATGGCAAGGCAACCTTGTCTGCAAGCCAACTGGACAACGGTACGACTGACAACTGCGCCTATGTATTGGCCTTCGACCATGATGGTGACGAGTGGAGCAACCCGAACGAAGACGACCTGTATAAAAACTATAGCTGTAACGATATCGGCAACCACACGGTGACCGTATATGCGATCGACAAATCATACAACTATAGTTATGCATCGGTGACGGTAACGGTGAAAGACGCAATGGCCCCAACGGTTGTTACCAAGAACTATACAGCCTATCTGGACCATAACGGTAGCGCTACGGTATCAGTAAGCAACATCAATAACGGCAGCTATGACAACTGCGGCATTGCAAGCACAGTACTGAGCAAGACGAGCTTCAGTTGTGCAAACCTGGGTGCCAACACGGTGACCCTGACAGTGACCGACAACAGCGGGAACGTATCCACGGGCACAGCGACGGTGACCATTGTAGACAACACAGCACCAACAGCGATCGTGAAGAACATCACGGTGAACCTGGACGGGAACGGTTCTGCGACCATTGGCGCCAACGATGTGAACAATGGCAGCTATGACAACTGTACGATTGCAAGCATGAGCCTGAGCAAAACCAGCTTCAGTTGTAGCGATATCGGGAATACCACGGTTCGCCTCACAGTGACCGATGGCTCGGGTAACGTAGCCACGGCCAACGCCACGGTGACAGTGAAAGACAACACCGCACCAACGATCAAGGCAAAGAACGTTACAGTGACCCTGGATGCCACGGGCAAAGCAACACTTAACGCAAGTGCTTTGGACAACGGTAGCAGCGACAACTGCGGATATGTGCTTGCCTTCGACCATGATGGCGACGAGTGGAGCAACCCGAACGATGATGACCTGTACAAAACTTTCACCTGCAGCAACGTGGGTGCCAACAGCGTGACAGTGTACGCCATAGACAAATCGAACAATTACAGTGCAGCCACGGTGACGGTAACGGTAATTGACAACATTGCCCCAACCGTGAAGGCAAAGAACATCACGGTGTACCTGGGTTCAGGCAGCGGTTGCCACAGCGATGGCAGCAATGCAGTGATCACCCCATCCATGGTTGACAATGGTAGCTCTGACAATTGCAGCGTATCATTGAGCTTGGATAAAACCACCTTTGATTGCAGCAGCCTCGGAGCCAATACGGTAACACTGACAGCAAAAGACCCAAGCGGCAATACTTCGACTACAACGGCAACCGTTACGGTGAAAGACAACACCGCGCCACATGCCAATGCACAGGATATGACCGTAACCCTTGATGGCAGCGGAAACGCCAGCATCACTGCGGCCCAGGTGAACAGCAACAGCTATGACAACTGTTCTATCGCAAGCATGAGCTTGAGCAAGACCAGCTTCACTTGTGCGAACGTGGGAAGGAACACGGTGACCCTGACGGTGACCGACCCAAGCGGAAACAGCTCAGTGGACTATGCCACGATCACGGTGGTTGACAACACGGCACCAACAGCCAAGACCAAGAACATCACAGTATCCCTGGATGCAAACGGTCAGGTTTCAATAGTACCATCGCAGATAGACAATGGCAGCAGTGACAACTGTTCTGTAGCCTTGACCTTTGGCAACACGACCCGTTGCAGCAGCGACAACAAGACGATGACGTTCAACTGTAACGATATCGGTACCATACAGGTAACTCTTAGGGCAACTGACCCATCTGGCAACTACAGCACCAGCAACGCGATGGTGACGGTGGTGGACAACAGTGCACCGGTAGTGATCACCAAGAATATCAGCGTGACGCTGAGCTCTAAAGGCGCTGCGACCATCAAAGTATCTGACATCGACAAAGGAAGCTATGACAATTGTTCGATTGCCAGCGAAAGCCTGGACAAGACAACGTTCAGCTGCGCCAATGTGGGTGCCAACACGGTGACCCTGACGGTGAAAGACCCATCAGGCAATACCAGCACAGGCACTGCGATCGTAACGGTGAAGAGCAGCCTGAGCGTGGATGCAGGCAGCGAGACCACGGTATATTACGGCTATAGCCCATTGGCAAGCGCCAGCCTTTCTGCAACTGCCTCTGGTGGTGGCGGATCATACAGCTACAAATGGAGCACCAGTGCCAAGACCTCGTCCATCACGGTAAGCCCAACGGCAACCACGGTGTACTATGTGACGGTGACCGATGCCAATGGCTGCACCGCAACCGATTCGGTACAGGTGGATGTGATAGACGTTCGTTGCGGAACTAGCAACAGCGGGGTGAGCGTTTGCAAAAGCGGCAGTACCTCATGCGTGAGCAGCAGCGACGTGCCTGCTTATCTGAAGAAAGGGTATACCATGGGAAGCTGCAATCATTTGGCTCCAGTGATGGATATGACCGATCAGTACGGCATGACCTTGTCAGCCTATCCGAATCCGTTCACCGAGAACACGACCATCAGCTTCACAGTGGCAGACCCAAGCCAGGTGACGGTGGTATTGTACAACCTGAAAGGTGAAAAGATGCAGGAACTGTTCAACAACAGTGCCGACAGGAACAATGTCTACACCATAGACCTTCAATCAAGCTACCTGGCCCCTGGGGTATATATGGTACGCTTGACTACGGGAAGCGAAATGAGGTACATCAAACTCATCAAACTGAACTAAACTAAAAACAGCCCGGGCTCAAAAAATCCAAGCCCGGGCTGTTTTAATACAGAACACTTTCAATTATTTTCAATAAGAAGGGCCGCCCAGAAATGAGCGGCCCTTCTTTATTTATCTTAAGTTGGATAGGTTATTTCCCGATACAGAATTTCCCAAAAATATTTCCCAATATCTCGTCGCTGGTGATCTCTCCAGTGATCTCCGCCATGGAGCGGAGTGCTGATTTGATGTCCGCCGCCAAAAGATCCCCCGTAATATGCAGTTGAAGCCCTGCCCTGATTTGGTCTATGGCCATCAACACGTGGTTCAGGCTGTTGAAATGGCGGATATTGGTAACGATAGTCTCTTGACCAGTGGGCATCACATGGGCTAGATCCAAGCTTTGGATAAGCAGTGATTTAAAGGCATCAATATGTAGCCCTTTTTTGGCCGAGATTTGAACAGAGGGAAATTGAAAGCCCGTTTCAAAGGGGGCTTTGTCTTCTTGCGCGCTGTCTATTTTATTTCCCACAAGGATGATCTTGTTTTTGCCTTCGAACGTCTCGATATCATCGCGCAGCATTTGTGGGGAGGTGGTATTCACATCATACAGGTACACAATAATATCGGCTTCTTTTATCTTTTCAAAAGTGCGGGCAATACCCATGCGCTCAATGGTTTCAGCGGGGTCGCGTATCCCGGCTGTATCTATGAACCTGAACTTGATCCCGTCTACTACCAGCACATCTTCGATACTGTCTCGGGTGGTACCGGGGATGTCTGATACGAGGGCCCGCTCTTCATTCAGCAAGGCATTGAGCAGGGTTGATTTCCCAGCGTTTGGTCGGCCTGCGATCACCACTTTCACGCCTGATTTTATGGCATTGCCCAACTGGAACGAAGCAGCCAGTTTTGCTGCCTCCATATAGGTGGTATCCAATAGGTTGATGAGGGTACCACGGTCAGCAAATTCGACATCTTCTTCTGCAAAATCCAGTTCCAGTTCTATCAATGAAGCAAAATAGAGCAGTTGGGCCCGCAGTTCTTTTATCTTCAACGAAAACCCGCCTCGCATCTGCTGCATGGCTGTGTCGTGTGCCGCCTTCGATTCCGCGGCGATGAGATCAGCTACCGCTTCGGCTTGGGAAAGGTCCATACGCCCGTTCAGATAGGCCCTCAGGGTATATTCTCCCGGTTCGGCAGGGGATATCCCAATGGCGGCCAGGGCCTCCATGAGTTTCTGTAAAATATAGGGGGAACCATGGCAGGAGATTTCTACAGAATTTTCACCGGTAAAAGAATGTGGTGCCCGGAAAACACTGATCAATACCTCATCAATCAGCTCGCCCTCATGTATTATCGGGCCAAAATGAAGGGTATGGGATTTGATGGTTTCCAGGTCCTTGTTGGGGAACAACCCGTTGATCTTTACTATGGCATCTGGTCCCGAAACCCGGACAATGCCCAAAGCGCCAATCCCTTGCGGAGTAGCAATGGCGGCGATGGTATCTTTTCTGTACGTTGGGACCATGATGGGTTGTTTTGCCGCAAAGTTGGGTGTTTTTATGGATTTAGTGGTTGTTTGGTTCCGGCGACATCTTGAGCAAGGATTTTTTATCCATTTCGTATAATAGTGCATCAATGTCGTTTGGTTAAGAGACCAACCCTGAAAGGGTTGCCTATGTCAGACACCGGGTTGAATTTGAATAAGGACGTGTGGCCAATTATACCTCACCCTGAAACGCCATTCGAACGCTCTCGTGTCCGAACTCCATTTGGAGAGGGGGCAAATACATGTTCCGGCAAAAAACAAAATCTTTCATTTCGCAGAAATGAGCTGCCCTCTCCAAATGGAGCTACGGTGTATACACAAGTATAGAGTATATTGCGAAAAACAAATCCATTGGAAATAATAAACTCAATGCCTGATTTTAAAGGTGCTCTTGGCGACCCCAGACTGGAAAAGCGAGCTGAAAAGGCATTATATCAAATTGTTAGGTCACGAAGCAGCAGTATCCGAGGCATTAGTTCCACCCGCGCGGAGCAAATTGGTTTTTATCGTTTGCTCGAAAACGACGCGTTTAGCGAAGATGCCATCGTGGCTAGCCTGATGTCAAAATGTTCCGAATTGGTATCGGGACGGGATGTGTTGTGCATCAATGATACAACAGAATTCAATTTTGAAAGTCAAAGGGGCAGGATAAAGCAAGGGAGCGGTTTTGGGCCTACAGGTAAAAAAGAAATACTTGGTTTTTTCCTGCACCCGTGCCTGGTCCTGGACGCTCACCACGGCCACCCGTTGGGCTATTCCTATTGTAAGATATGGAACAGGGAGCAGGATGGTCTTGACAAAAAGGATCGGAACTACCAGAAGCAGCCCATTGAAGAAAAGGAATCCTATCGTTGGCTGGAATGTATCGGGAAAAGCGAAGAAATGCTTTCCCAGGCAGCCTCGATCACCATGGTATCTGACAGGGAGAGTGATATTTATGATTTGTTCGCGATGCCCCGTGACCCAAGCACACATCTTTTGATACGCT
>Ga0206962_1134_pt1 | contig 23816 bp, 24 predicted proteins | sample Alteio_BWOrgHeat_27_FD_153241 | JGI IMG/M metagenome (GOLD analysis project Ga0206962, IMG submission 153241) | Enriched cells from forest soil in Barre Woods Harvard Forest LTER site, Petersham, Massachusetts, United States -... | ecosystem: Environmental > Terrestrial > Soil > Temperate forest >...
TCCTTCCGGGAAACAAACAAGTGAATTTGTTCTGGTTTGATCAGTTTAAAGAAGAATTTACGGAATTCCTTAAAGTAGCTTCCGGAAGTAAAGCTCCGGGGAACGATAAAAATCAGTTGCCCATTGGCATTGAGCATCTTGGCCGACATGGCCATAAACAGGGAATAGATATTCGTCTGGCCGCTCACAATCCCCTTCGTAACCTTAACCCGCATGTCCTCCTTCGGCAATTTGAAATAGGGAGGGTTAGAAACGACATAATCAAAACGATCCTCGGGTTCCGTGCTGAACAAGCTGGAATCAATCAGTTTATCTGCGTTTGAAAGGACAAAGTCTTCCGAATCAAGAATAAATTGAAAATCGACATTCCTTTTGCCGAGCCATTTTCGGAGATAATTTAAAGCGGCTTCTGCAAAAGGTTTTAAGTTCAGATCGGTTTCATACGCCGTTAATTCAATCGAATCAAATTTATTTCCTGAATTGACCAGCCATTCTATCAGTGCAGAACTCAATACAGCAGTGCCGCATCCCGGGTCCAGGATTCTGATCTTTCCGGAAGAGGGGGCCGCAAATGATGCCATCAGTTTAGCGATACCGGTAGGGGTAAAGAACTGTCCGCTCGATTTTTTGTGTCCGAGCGTGACCGTAGCAGTATAATCAACGCCTAAGCGGTCAGCATAATGGCTTGGGAGCTCATTTTCTGCGGGTTCTATGATCTTATGCTTTTGCATGCTTATTCTTTACGAGGTACGATACTTTCTTTTCTGTTACCTGCATCACTTTCAATGCAACTTCATCTTCTCCTTCCAGTTCGGAGAGGAGACGATCACATAAATACAGAACCAATAGCTCATTTGGCTTTGTTCCATACATTTTTTCCAGAAAAACAATCTGGTTCCGGGTAGGCAGCTTATCGCCGCGCTCGATTCTGCTTAATAAAGAAGGGTCTATTTCCAACTCAGTCGCCACCTGACGCAGGAGCAACCCTTTTCCTTCCCTCAGTTCCCTGAGTTTCTCTCCTATTGTTTCCATTGGTTTGTGTTTGACTTGACCATTATGGTCAAATTTAAATATTTAAGGCTTAAGGCTGGAGGAAACTTGTAAACCGTTTTTTGTTGAAAAGAAGGTGTTGATTTAATATCATGAATAAGTCTACAGGTGTCTGAAAATCATATATTTATATGATGTTTGTCTTCAAGACAAATTATGACGAATTAATCTTTCGAACCAAACTATGATTGATGATGATGATATGAGGCGTTATGTGGAGTACTGTCAAAAGCTGTTGCTTACGGACGGATATGGCGATTTTTTTAAATTTAAAGATTTACGTACGTATATAAATGAAAATCCCAGTAGAATAAGAAAAGTAGCAGGTGTCGCCCCCCCCCGAGCTTAATAGGAAAATGAGTATGCTGCTTCAAAAAGGAATGTTGAGCTTCAAACCTGATTCTGCGTATGATAATTATTTTAGTAAGACATTTTACACTAGTAAGGTTGATCAGATAAAAAAAACGGCAAAAAAAATCGGAATTGAACTGCAAAGAGAGATTATTATCGAGAACTCAACCTGCATTTCACCTTCTCCAAGCGCACGACCTTCCGAAGGAGCGCATATTTTATTTGCAGGTCCCGGAACAATGGCCTTTTGTAATTATTGGGCCAAAGGGATTTCTTCCCTTGCAATGGGGATATCGTATACCTTAAAAGGTAAAAGAGCTGAATCTAAAGAATCTGTTAACGATTGTTTTAAAGCCAATCCTGCGCCGGTAATACTTTGTTCAAAATTGGCTTTATATTATGGCTTTTTTGGAACATTAATTGAATATGGCCAAGTAAACATTCGACCATCATTCGTGGCTCTGCGTAACGAACTTCTTGATGCAATGGAAACTTTTATCGTTGGTCATGAGTATAGTCATTTCGTGGCAGAGGAAAATATTGATCAATTTAGGGGGATGATTAGCTCGGAACAGGCTTTAAAATTAGAAAAATTTTGCGATGAACTTGGATTTAAGATTTCAAGAGAATATGGATCGGAAAAAGATAGTTATCTTTTATTCACGGGAGTGGGGGCACTAACTTTTTTTACGATGTTTAATCTATGTGAAAAGATTCGTGAACTTGTTCTTTCGGTTTCTTTGAATGATAACGAAAAACATGGAGAGGTTTTCGATGGTAAGGCAGACAGTCATCCTCCATTAATTGAACGTATTGAGGAACTGAGACGTTTGCTCAATGCATATACCGTACCTGACCAACTGAATGCTACAGTGTCTTTTTTTGATGAATATGCGCTGATTCTTAATACACTTTGCGAATTTATCTTGGAAGTTGCGGAGGAAGCGATAATTAAAAGAGGATTAAGAGGGAATTAAATATTTTCCTTTCATTTGCTAATCGGTTATGCAGAATCCTGTTTAGCTGAAAGACGCAGACTATAAATAACCATCAAAACGAAATAGACATGGGAACCTGGGGTCATAAAACATTTGAAAGCGATGGAGCATTGGATTTTACTGCCGAATTGGTGGAAGGAGACAAGTCATTGATCAAAGATGCAATTCTGAAAGTGGTTGAAATAGGCGAAGAGGATTATCTCGAAGCACCTGATTGCGAAAATGCCCTTGTTGCGATTGAATTTATTGCTGCTCATAAGGGGAACCCTTCCGCCGATTTTCCTGGAGATGCAACGGATTGGGTCAAAAGGAATGACTTGTTGGTTTACAAAACGGGAATCTTTGGAAAGCGGGTTGATATAATAGAATTATCAAAAAAAGCGATTGACCGGATTCTTGCCAATTCTGAACTTAAAGAGCTCTGGGAGGAGGGGAAGGAAGGTGAGGAATGGAAGAAGGGTGTCGTAGATTTAAGGAATCGTGTTCAGCTTTGATGTCCCAATTGTCCCAATAATGTCCCAATTATTGAAATAATTCCACTCTGTATATGCCTTTTCATCAATCTTCTAAGCGATTCAAGGCTGGTATTTCTGCGTTATTCTTTGCCGGCATAGTAATGGTTTCTTGCAATTCCGGTAATACCAGTGATCATTCGAAGGTTGCTGATCCCGCGTTTTTCCACTTCATTCGAAAGTTCAAAGTCCTGTCCCTTCCGCTTAAACTGGATTATGATGAAATTAATGGACCCAATAACAATTTCCCTAATCTGGAAACGGAAGACACAATATTCATTAATCAACTTCCCAAACTGATCTATGGCCTTTTACCCGACACCAGTAATTTTTATGCAGTCATCGTGTTTGGGGTAGGAGATGCACTGGTGCCTATGCTCGTAACATTTGACAAGAACGGGAAGAAGATCAATGAGGAATCTTTGAACATAGAGCTCTGCGCGGGTGCTGGGCCGGGATTCGGCCCATGTTATGCATATTCTCGAATCACCAAGAACTTATCTATACATTGTGTTGATTCAGTTTTTATAACCGCTTTTGATACGGCTTCTATCCCAGGTACTAAGCAACTCCAGTGTGATTTTCAGGATGGGAAAATTAATGTCAATGGAAAAATAGAACTGAAAAGCAGGCATACCGGAAAATACCTTGAACTGACGACATCCTTATTAGATCCCCCAAGTCTGCTAAAAGTAATGTCTTTGAATACCTATAAAGGTGCCCCTGATCACACCTATGTCGCTGATACAATCACCAATCATACCCCTCTTTCCGAAAATATAATGAGCTTGTTAAAACGAGGGGTACTAGTTTTCCAAAACAGTTGGAATCAACAGACTGAAAACTTTCAATTTATGCGGGAAGGAATACTTCGACAAAAAGGGGAATATTTTTCATACGAAATCAGAGATCAACTTGGTGTCATGATATCTAACCGCGATTCGACCTGGTTTTTTGTTGATAAACAGAACTGATATTCATGCTTGTATGATTGAACACTTAAGTAAAAAAGGCTTCACCATACTCCCGGATGTGTTTTCAGGTGAAGAGCTCTCTGCGATTTCGCAGGCAATAGACTCTTCGATAAACAACACTCCGGACTTTCGTCAAAACAAAGACCTCTTCGCCATCCGCCGTTTTTTTCAGGCAGTTCCGGAAGCCGGGAAGCTTGTCTGGAACCGGAATCTGATCCGGATTGTGAAGGAGCTCTGCGGGCAAGGCTATTTTGTGGTCAAATCCATCTATTTCGATAAACCTTCTTTGTCCAACTGGTTTGTTTCCTGGCATCAGGATCTGACGATTTCTGTGGACCAGAAGATTGATTCACCGGGATTTCTGCATTGGACTGAAAAACTAGGACAAATTGCAGTTCAGCCCCCGGTGAATATTCTTGAGAGTATTTACACCATCCGGATTCATCTGGATGATTGTGATGAATCAAATGGGGCTTTGCGGGTGGTTCAGGGCTCACATAGTAAGGGAGTTATAAGGGCAGAAACAATGCCGGTTCCAGTTCAGGAAATGCTTTGCGAAGTCAAGGCCGGAGGAGTAATGATTATGCGCCCACTGCTTATGCATTCCTCAAAGCGGAGTACTTCGGAGAGGCAAAGGAGGGTTATTCACATTGAAATATCGAATCTTGAGCTTCCTGATGGAATGAAATGGGGGGAGAAGGGAATTGAAATTTGATCGTGTTGTGCTATATAGATTAAAGGGTAAATAAATGGCATTCGTTGGTGTTTTTATATTATTCGACGAATAAATATTCGCATCCTTGAGATTCGATATAAAAAAGAGTATATTTAGTTAAAAGGAAAAAAATGACTAAAATATACTCTAGTACTGGTTATATAGATGTAGATCCGCTCGGTTCTTCTGGTAGTTGTCTTCTGGTTTCATCAGGTAATCTACGTAATTATGTCAGTGGGTTTCAGAACAGTGGAAATCTAACTGTTTTCACAGCAGGTAGTTTGTTAGCACCAGGTGCAAGTGGCATTCTTGGTAGCTTTAATAACCCTCTTGTGTTTTCATCGGGTAATTTGGTCGGTAATTTTGGTAATGGGCTTACCACAAGCAGTTATTTAACTGTTCCCACTACAACAAATAGTTTGTTTGTTTCTGGCATCGGTAACAATTTCATTACTACGAATAACCCGTTGGCTATTTCTGCAGGTAATTTGATCAATCAAATAGGTGGTAGTACTGTAGCCAGTGGCTATTTAACTGTTTCCTCCCAAAATAGTCTGTTTACAGCCGGCATGGGTAACAATTTTGGTACCGTGAATAACCCATTAACGATTTCGACAGGCAATCTGAGCCACTGTTTTAGTGAAAATGCCCTGATCAAGAACAGTATAACTGTAGGTACAGCAAATAACATGGTCTCTTCCGGTCATTATAATACCAAGGGCACCTTTAATAATTCACTCAAAATTTCAACCGGGATGGGAGGCTACGGTTTTGGAGAAAGCCTTACTGATAGCAGACATATTGTTTTAAACGCAACAAACAATTTGTTCACCAAGGGAATTGGCAGTACCATTGGGTCGATTGCCCTAACGAGCTCGTCCAATTTTATCAATATGACCGGAGCTGCCTCGGTCGCAAATTATGGGGCGCATTGTGGGTTATTGACTACGGGGTCGATAGGGTCAGCAGTTGGATTTTTTCCTATGCCGGATCATCGACAGGCGTCAGTTTGGAATCCTGGAGCTGGAAAATCGGTGGGATTCGGATATGATGCCGGTTATCGGATAACAGATGAAATCGTTGGTGTTGATCTTTTTAGAGCTGGATTTAATTTTGATAAAATTAAAACAGAATTGAACGCACTTGCACCAACTATTCTCACCGCTGCATCTCGATCCTACTCGAGTTCAACAGTATCGAATGGTAATACATACCATTTAACTTTGATAGTAAACCTTACAGTAAATAATTCAATAGAAGGAGAGATTGTGGTTCTGGGTGATCAAAATAATATTTTCAAACAAATTTTCAAGCAATGAGCAAATTTAACATCGGGTCAATTAAGGCCAAAAAAGTCGTGGTAGGAGACAATAACATTGTAATTACTCAGTTTGTTTCTGAAAACCCTGCCGCAAAAATTAGCGCTGTGGAGCAGGAGGTTTTGGATTCCATTTTTCAAAACGCTAAGACAGAAACTGAAAGGAAGCAGGTTGCGGAGCTTGTTGCATCAATATTCCAAAACACAGATTCTGTGGAGGAAAGGCAACGGGTCTTAGATAGCTTAAAGGCTATTCAATCTGAAACCGCACCACTTGAAGTGAAAAAGGATGCTGTCGAGACACTTCAGGCTATAGTTAAGCCCCTTGGATCATTTTTGAAGGAAATCTTGGGTCATGTAATTGCAATATATATCATGGAAAAGTGATTTTCAAGGGTCTATATTCCGGTGATGCGTATAGGAGCGATTAGGGATTCGTAGTTTGAGATGTGGAAACTGGCACCCGCTACAAAGAATCAAAAATCTCCGCCAGCCCCCTGATATCTGCTACTAATTCGTTCGAAATGGAGACCATTGGGCTCACAGAAATACAGAGCGAGAGTGAGAGCGTAGAGCGATTACTCTCGTTTTTTTTTTGCCCTATACTCACTCTCATTCATCCGCCGGAGCTTATGCAAAGGCGGACACTCACACTGATGTTGGGGGAGGAGGTTCGAGCCTCAGCGGGACGGCGAAGATCCGGTGGATCTTCGAGCAGGTTTGTGCGGAAGGGAAAAGCAGAGCAATTGCCAGTCGGCGCGGATATGCAGCGTAGTCCGTTTGTAGGTGTATCAGTGCCATCTCACCCTACTTATTTCTTGTAGTTTCCAATATGGATTTGCAATCCATTCCTGTCTTTCATTTTAGAAATAATGGTTTGTGTGGCAGCACCATTATATCCATGAATATATTATTTTTCAATCCCAGTAAATGTAATCAGAAGCGCATGGGATTGTAAATCCCAAAGGGTCAGAGAAAAACAAATTCCATCTTAGATTGCACGGATGAGCTACCGCTCCAACAACCCGTCACATCCGCGCTGACCGGGTGCGAAAGGTTGCTTGTTGAAAAAGGGTGAATGATATCATTCAAAATCAAGAATCTCCCCAAGATGCCCAATCACTTTGCAAGATGAATTAGTCCTTCAAAACATAATTCGTACTTCTTCCTCCGGCACTCTCTTTCTGAAGGATTTCCTTATCGATCAGATCCTGTATGTCCCGAAGGGCTGTGTCAGCAGAGCATTTGGCAATCTTTGCCCATTTGGAAGAATTTAGTTTTCCATCAAAGCCATCGAATAATTTGTTTATGATCAAACGCTGTCTTTCATTGATGGCTGTTTGAGCATGTTTGTCCCAAAATCTGGTTTTATGTAAGACACGTTTCAGTACCTCATCCGTTGCACTCAGGGCGCGATCGATGCACTGCAGGAACCATAGCAACCATCCTGTGATATCAAGAGAGCCTTTTTGAGTAGTTTCAAGGATATCATAATATGATTTTCGTTCGATTCGTATTTGAGCAGACATACTGTAAAACCTTTGCTTGTCTCCATCTGCTCTCGCCAATTGCATATCGGCAATGGCTCTGGCAATCCGACCGTTTCCGTCATCAAAAGGGTGGACGGTCAAGAACCAAAGATGTGCAATGGCCGACTTCAGAACAGCATCTGTTGAATCCGGAGCATTAAACCAGTCCAGAAATAACTTCATTTCTTTATTCAGTCTGTCCGCATCGGGAGCTTCATAATGGACGCGTTCTTTTCCCATAGCACCAGAAACGACTTGCATCGGACCTTTTTTATTGTCGCGCCATTTGCCAACGGCTATTTTATGCATGCCGCTTCTCCCTGTTGGGAATAGAGAAGCATGCCAACCAAACAAACGGTTTTTATCCAGGGGCTTTCGGTAATGCTGTGTCGCGTTGAGCATCATTTCTACGACACCTTCCACATTTCGGTCTGATGGTACCAAGCCGGCAACATCCATTCCCAGATGCCTGGCAATAGAAGAGCGTACCTGATCGGGGTTTAAAATTTCGCCTTCTATTTCTGTTGATTTGAGAACATCCTGGGTTAACGTTCGTAAGGTTGTTTCGTCTCTTAATGCGAAGCCCAGGACTTCCATATAGCCCTTTATCCGCCCTTGCTTATGCCTGACTTTCGCTAAAACAGGTAAAATGACTTCATGATTCCATTTGAAATCCGGCCATTGACTCTGCTGATGGATGTATTTAGGCATGCTATTCTCCGCTTTTGTGCGGTAAATATAGCTATTATTCTCCGCACTCTAAAATTATTCTTCGCAAATATGCGGTGTTTAGACTGGTGGCTTTGATGGTTTCTTGAAATGAATGATCGCATTGAAGAGAGTATTCGTATCTCACTTTATTAATTTGATTTGCCCAGAGAATCCAAAATCCCCGGTCGGCGCGGATATGCAGCGTAGTCCGTGTGTAGGTGTATCCGTGCCATCTCACTCTACCTATTTCTTGTAGTTTCCAATATGGATTTGCAATCCATTCCTGCTTTTTATTTTAGAAATAATGGTTTGTGTGGCAGCACCATTACATCCATGAGTATATTATTTTTTCAATCCCTGTAAATGTAATCAGAAGGGCATGGGATTACAAATCCCAAAGGGTTAGAGAAAAACAAATTCCATCTTAGAATGCACGGATGAGCAAACACACTTGCGCCCCGTCACATCCGCGCTGACCGGTGTTTATTTGCCGGAAAAGGCATGGAAACAGACGGATGGAAACTTTGGAGTCATCATTGGTGTGACGGCTCCTTAAATCCCCTACAACTCCTCAATAAATTTAATCAGCTGATCGGTATCTACCGGTTTGATAAATAAATGACTTTGGGAGATATCTTTTATTTCATTTTTTGTTTGTTCAAATGAATTGCCGGTGGTAAAGATGATGGGGGAGGTGATTCCTTTTTTGCGGATATCCCGGCCGGCACGGATTCCGCAGGATTTATTGCGGAGGTGGATGTCCAGGATAATAAGATCGGGATTGAAATCGCTTGCTACGTTTACAGCTTCTGTTTCATCACTCACCAGACGTACCTCAAAATGCCGCTGCTCCAGTATTTTTTGCAATACTTTGGCAATGATCAGCTCATCTTCGGCCAGGAGAATTTTTTGGATGATAATCACGTCATGGGGATTTTAATCCGGTATCGGGGAGGAGTCCGGTTTTCCAGCTCTATAGATCCGTTTAGCTGTTCAATAAATGTATGAATGAGCATGAGTCCGGTAGAGGAGGTATCTCTGAAATCCACTTCTTCCGGAAACACACCTTCGTAATCGCAATATTCAATTTCAAGCACCTCATTGATCAGTTTTGATTTCAGCTCCAGCACGCCTTGCTCCTTGTTCTTAAAGCTGTGTTTGATGGAGTTCATCATGAGTTCGTGCATCATGAGTCCGAAAGGAAGGGCTCTGTTCAGATCCAGAACAGGGTTATCGCCTTCAATAGCCAGCTTGATGCCGGGATTGGTATGGAGGTTGTCAAAAAGCTCGGTGAGGTATTCCTGCATCAGCACCTGATCAAACGAATCGTTGCGGTAAAGCATTTCATGTACCAGGGCGGTAGATTTGATACGCTTGCGGCTATCTCTCAGCGCTTCTTTGGCCGATTCATTTTCGATATTGATTTCCTTCAGTTGAAGCATGCTGGAAACCAGGGCCAGGTTGTTTTTGATGCGGTGATGAATTTCGGCCAGCAGCACTTCCCGTTCTTTCAGGGTACTTTTGAGTTTTTGTTCATTCAGCACCCGCTGGGTAATGTCTTTGGAAAAGATAGAGATACCCGTTATTTCCTGATTGAAGTTACGGATGGGATGGTAGCTGGTTTCGTTGTAAACAGTAAGTCCGCTGCGGGTATTAAATTGTGCAATATCGTTGATGATTTCTCCTTCCAGCACTTTGGAATAGATCTCTTTCAGGTGTTCGTATTTGGTGGGGTCCAGATAATTAAGCACCGGAGTTCCGTACGGATCTTTTACTCCGAAACCTTTCAGGGCCATACCGCGGAATACCGTATTAAACTCCGTAAGCCGGTAATCGCGGTCTATGGACAGGATCACATCACTGGTATTGTTGAGGATGGCAAAGAGCTTTTCCTCTTTATCCAACATTTCAATGGCATGGAGCTTGGAAGAGGTAATGTTTTTGGTAATCACCAGAATGCTTTCGGTTTGGCCGCTCTCGTTTTTGACCGGAAATCCGCTGCAACTGTACCATTCTTTTCCCTTGGGTTTGCCAATAACATGGTCAGAGCTCTCGAGTTCAATGGATTGAGGAGTGGCCGAGGCCGCAACTGATTGCAGGAAAGAGCGGTAGGTTTCTTTGTGTGCGGGAGCCACAAATTCAAAAACATCCATCCCGAGCAATTCCTTGCTGGTTAAATAGTTAGGGAGGTGGTTGATATAACGGACCTTAAAATCAACCGGGTCGACGAGGAAGATAAAATCCGTATTGGCTGATGCCAGCAGTTGAAAATACTTGTCCATTAATAGTGAATCAGTCTCTCCTAAACCCAAAACCATAAAGCGATTAATGTATTCAAATATACGAACTATACCGATAACTATGATCCGGATTCATACACTCCTTATTTACAAGGAGACATGATTCATCTACATTCATACACTCCTTATTTACTTGAAGACACTGTTAATCTACATTCATACACTCCAAGTGTACTTGAAGACACGATTGATCTACATTCATACACTCCTTATTTACTTGGAGACACGATTGATCTACTTTCACACACTCCTTATTTACTTGAAGACACTGTTAATCTACTTTCATACACTCCAAGTGTACTTGCAGACACGATTAATCTGCTTTCATACACTCCTTATTTACAAGGAGACACGATTGATGTACATTCATACACTCCTTATTTACTTGAAGACACTGTTAATCTACATTCATACACTCCCTGTTTACTTGCATACATGATTGATCCATCAATAGACATTGTTTATTGAATAGATCGGCCTCTTTTCTAATTACTACAGGAAATATATTGATTACTGAAGGAAACATATTGATTGCTAAAGGAAACATCCTGATTACTAAAGGAAACATCCTGATTACTAAAGGAAACATCCTGATTACTAAAGGAAACATATTGATTGCTAAAGGAAACATATTGATTGCTAAAGGAAACATATTGATTGCTAAAGAAAACATCCTGATTGCTAAAGGAAACATCCTGATTACTAAAGGAAACATCCTGATTACTAAAGGAAACATATTGATTGCTAAAGAAAACATCCTGATTGCTAAAGGAAACATCCTGATCACTAAAGGAAACATATTGATTGCTAAAGGAAACATCCTGATTACTAAAGGAAACATATTGATTGCTAAAGGAAACATCCTGATTGCTAAAGGAAACATCCTGACTACTAAAGGAAACATATTGATTGCTAAAGATGTTTCCTTGATTATTAAAGAAATCATCCCGATTGCTAAAGAAATTGCCTTGTTTGCTAAAGGAAATCATAATTTATTGTAGAAACATTCCAGGTACATTGACGGGCATGCTTTATTGATTCCGTTCTTATATATTATTGAATGTAGAACCTTAATGATACCCTTGAAAAATCAAATAAGATAGTATCGTTTGACTTTCAGATCATTGATAAAATCGATATCTTTGATTAAAGAGAACGTAGAAAAACATTTTTCATGAAAGCGACCGAATTAAGGAAGGAATTACATTTCGCGATCGACAACATTCAGGATGAAAGCCTATTAGAGGCTGTTTATACAATTCTGAATAAAGGAATGAATGAATATGTACTTCCGAATGATCAGAAAAAAGAGCTGACCAAACGACTTGAATCACATGAAAAAGGTCTTAGTTCTAGTATTCCGTGGAAAAAATCCCTTAAAACAATAAAAGGCAAACTAACCCGGTAATGTTTAGTGTATTTAACAAGCCTGAAGCAGAAAATGATATCATAAAGGCTGTTGAATGGTATGAATCCCGTCAATTGAAGCTGGGGATTAGGTTTTTAGAGCACATAGAAAAGCTATACTATTCTTTAGAGCGCAATCCTCATATATTTCCTGAAAAGTACAATAAGGTAAGGCAAGCCCCCCTGAAATATTTCCCTTACGTAATTCTTTACAAGATAGAAGACAAAAAAGTATTTGTCTTGGCCGTTTTTAATTGCCGACAGAATCCTAAGAAGAAGAAATACCGTCTCAGAAAGTAGATGCTTTTTTTTTAGCTTCATTATCCGCACGTATTTGAAAATCAAATGGTTACAATATGGAAGATGAAGCCTTCTGAAGATAAAGTAAATTTATTTCAGGTACCTTGTCCCAAAATAACCCCCCTAATCGTAAGGGATGTATAAACGAAATAATTATAAACCATAAAAAAACAAAACAACATGGAAAAGTTCATTTATTTATTCAGAGGTGGTGAGAATCATGCACACAATGCTGCTGATTCGGAAGCTGCTAAAAAGAACATGCAAGCCTGGATGACCTGGATGGGTAGTTTACAGCAAAAAGGAATCCTGGCCGGTGGAGAGCCACTTCAACCAACTGGTAAGCAGGTAAATGGAACAAAGAAGATTGTAAGCGACGGTCCCTTTATCGAAGCCAAAGAAATGGTGGGTGGCTTCCTGATTATCAATGCAAAGAATATCGACGAAGCGGTTGAATTTTCCAAAGGCTGTCCGATTTTCGAAGAGAACGGCAAACTGGAAGTTCGCCCAATCCAGAAAATGGAAATGTAAGACTTGCTCCCTCCGGGGAAAGGTTTTACCATCTTCTTGTAAACCTGTTTCATGTCAACCACCTTTTTTGCCAGACGGCAGAAGAGGTGGTTGATTTGTTTAGAAAATATACCTTCCTGTTTTGTCCCGTTTCCGGTTTCCCGATCGTAATGAGGATATAAGTACATTCTTCATCCTAAATAAAACAACATCATGGACCAGACACAAAGCAAACGCTCATCAGCAGAAAAGATTCGTATAATAGGTTACTGGATTGCAACCGGCATCATAGGACTTGAAACGGCCGCAGGTGCTGAGTGGGATCTGGTAAGAAATCCGCTCGTGACTAAAATAATGGGACAGCTGGGCTACCCCCTCTATCTGCTTACCATACTGGGTGTATGGAAGATACTTGCCTTGCTCGGTTTGTTTGTTCCCCGTTTCCCCAAGGTCAGGGAGTGGGCCTATGCCGGTTTGTTTTTTGTTTATACCGGAGCTGCCGCATCTCACTTTGCAACAAACGATGGGGTCAATGCTATTGGTCCCATTATATTCGCATTGCTTACCCTTACTTCGCGTTGGCTTGGGATGCAGACCAGAAAGCAATAGGAAAGTTATATTGCCTATAAGCCGTGTTTTAAACAGGTATCCGGGCTCCAATCACCAATACATCATCTACCTGTTCAAAGCCCATTTTCCATTGATCAAAAGTCTGATCCAGCTTCTGATGCTGAGTACTGCTGTTTTCTGAAGAATGGGTCAGGAGCATTTCCTGAAGCGGTTTGTATTTGAACTTTTTTCCTTTGGGGCCCCCGAACTGATCGGCATACCCATCGGTGAAGAGATAAAACCAATCACCCGGGTGGTACGGGATCGTATGTTCTTCAAAAGGCATGGCTTCAGAACCGTATTGTCCTATGGGTTGTTTGCTTGCTTTGTATTCGGTTATATACCATGCACCCGATTCATTGGAGCTTCTCCATAAAGGGTTATTGGCTCCGGCAAATACAATGGTTTGCTTTTTTTCATCGATGGCCAGCAAACAGATATCCATTCCGTCTTTGTTATTACTTTCTTTTTGTTTCAGCGAACCGATTATCATTTCTCTTAATTCAGAAAGAATCAGAGATGGACTGGTGATGCCCTTTTCATTTACAATTTCATTCAAAAAGGCATTCCCGATCATGCTCATAAATGCTCCTGGAACACCATGACCCGTACAATCTACTGCAGCAATCAGTCGTATGCCGTTTTTTTCGGAAAACCAATAGAAGTCGCCGCTTACAATATCCTTTGGTTTAAAAAGTATAAACGACTCTTTGAAAAGACTGCCCAGGTAGCCTGAAGAGGGCAGGATGGCTTCCTGGATACGTTTGGCGTAGTTGATGGAATCGGTAATGTCTTTGTTCTTTTCTTCCACCAGCACTTTTTGTTTGGCAATGATACGGTGCGCTTTTTTGATTTGTCCGTATCCACGCAGGATAAAAAGGGCAAAGAGACCAACAAGCGCCAGGCCTATGATCATGGCAATAATCAGAATCTTCTTTTTTTCGCTTTCTGCTTTCTGGCTCTTGATTTCCACTTCATTCAGTTTCAGCTCCCGGTCTTTCTTCTCACTTTCATACTTCACATTCATCTCGGCAATCTGTTTGTTATTGTCTTTGTTTACCAGCGAGTCGTTAAGAACCGTAGCCTGTTTGAAATAGCGGTAGGCCTCTTCATAATTATGCATTCGGGAATACAGATCTGCAAGTCCTTCATAAGACATTTTGGTGGTGATCGGGTTTTGCAAAGCCCTGGCAAGTGTAAGTGCTTTCTGAAAAGCTGCAATACCCTCGGGCATTTTACCCATTTCGGTCCAGGTGGCTCCCAGCTCATTGTAAGCATCCGCATATCCGGTTGCTTCCTTAATCTCACCCGAAATGCGTATGGCTTCATTGATCTGATCGATAGCTTCCGGAAATTTTTTCAGCTGACGACTCAGCACACCCATGTGAATCAGGGTTTCGGCCTCTCCTTTTTTATCACCTTGAAAACGCACCAGCTTCAGTGCTTCGGTATAATCTTTCAAGGCATCTTCCAGATGTCCCATACGTCGGTTAACAATGCCCCGGTTGGTATACACTGGACCCAGATCGTCGGTATAGCCAATCTCATGATAGAGATTGGCGCTTTTATTGTAGTTATCAAGTGCCTGCACCAGATTGTCCTGGAAATAATAAACATTACCTATCATATAGTAATCATGAGCCACCGATTTTTTATTTCCCGATGCTTCGGCCAGTTTTAAAGCCGTGATGAAACATTTAACAGCTTCAGGGTATTTACCCTGGTTCATATAGATAATACCGCAATTGTTGGAGCAATGAACAACCACATCGGTATAGCCCGATGCTTTAGCTGCAGCCAATCCTGCTTCGTACTCTTTCAGCGCTTCCTCATAATGTCCCTGATCCGAATAACAATTGCCCAACCCCTCGTGAAAGCTGCCTATATATCTGCTTTTTGCTTCCATCGCTATGGCCAAACCCGATTTAAAACTTGCTATGGCTTCGGTATATTGACCGGCTTTGTTTTGGTTTCTACCCAGCAGATCCAATCCTAGTTGCTCACCCCTTACAAAGCCCGACTTATGAGCCAACGCAATCGCTTCCTTTACCTGCTCGCTGGATTTATCCAGATGACCTTTTTTGCGTAGCTCCTTGGCCATGCTGATCTGGATATTGACCTTTCCGGAATCAACAGGAGTATTGTTCATTAATAATTGCAGGGAATCCAACACCCGATCCTGTGCAGGCAGGATGGCTGAAATGAAGAGGGCTAAACCAATAAACAGGGTGCGCATAAAAGTGGATATGGACTAATGTAATGAAATATTCGGGAAGGAGAAAAAACAAATATTTATAGAGGCTGGGCTGCCTATGGATAGTTAATGATGAAGTTGGCATGACGATAAAACGAAACCGGCCCTGCTTCAGCAACACCGGTTTAGGATAAAGAAAGGAAGAGTGACTATATTATATCTATAACTGGGCCGTCTTTATAAAATCATCCAGCTGTTTCATCAATACGCTGTTGTTCAGGATTTGGTTTTTTGTTTCCTGGATCAGATAATCGCGGGTGGCATCGGAGGAATCGGCCATATCGGAATATTTTTCTTCGGCAATGTTGAGTGTGATCCTCAGAAACTGTCCTGGCTCCAATATCTTTTGTGCTTCATAGGCAAAGGTGGCATTCACACCCTGCATCATTACATCGCTGATGGGTTTGGCCCAGTCCAGCTCTCCGCCGGAAGCCATTTTCTTGCTTGCCAGTTCAGCGGTATAATGACCAGTTCCCAATGAAAGCACGCATACATCATCCAGCTGATGAGCCTGGGTAGGGGAGGCAGCACCTCCGAATTTAATAGCTTCTACCGTGGCTCCCACACAAGGATTATTCATAAATACACCTCCGTCCACAAAAATGCGTTTGCGTTCCCCGTAATTAAATTCATAACCGGGCAGATAAGTAGGCCCTGCTGATGTGGCCCGGCAGATATCATACAATTCGGCATTGAGGGAAGGATCGGAAGCCGCATCGGAAGTGGTAAAAAGTATAGCTTCATTGTTCATGATATCATACGAGGTAATAAATAGCGGAAGGAGGCAATTCATTATGCGTTTATGATCGAGGGTATCGCGCAATACCTTATCGAGTCCGGTGGCGCTGAATTCGGGTCTCTTTAAAGCAGTGAAAATATTGATGATTTTACCCAGCCAGCTTTTCTGAGGAAAGATTTCTTTGCCCCTTACCGTATACACCGATAGCACTTCGCTCAGATCATATTTCGGCGTTTTCCCGTCATCTGAAAGACTGATGGAGCAGGCTATCAGTCCTCCGGTAGAAGTGCCGGCCACCATATCAAACATTTCATGGATACGTTTGCCACCCATCCTTCTTTCCAGTTCCTGAAGTACCAGGATAGGGATAATGCCTCTTAATCCTCCTCCGTCAATACTGAGTATTCTGAATTTGTTTGCCATATGTTTATTGTTTACAACGGGATGCTGATCTCGTTAAAATGAAAGGACAAGGATATTATAAATAAGCATTTGAGTCAATATTCTTTATAAGAGATAATATGATTTTTTCTTGAAATATTTATCAACCCAGCCCTTTTTGTGTTATTTATATGAAATATTTTACGTAAATAACTGCATTTTTAATTTATGGAAGGAAGTCAGAAAAAAATGTTTGAATAATTTGATAAAAAGAGAAGACTACTTTGTGGAAGAGGGTAGAGGAAGGGAGCTGTCTTGAGTATACATTATTTGTGATATCCGGACAATCAGCGTAAATCATAGCAATCATGATAATCTGCGGTCTATCTCATATTGAATTTATTTCATCGTTACATTTCCGAGAATTTATAAGTTCTGAAATGAATAACACGCAGGGTGATGCCAAAGGAAGAAAAAAGGTATTGGTCATTGCCCTGTGTTCCGAAATCGGTTTTAAGAAAAGGAGTGAAGCTGCGGCGGTAATAAAACTCCCAGTGTATAGTCCATGCCGAATGAGATTTGGACGATCCTCCCCAGATGCTGTACATGCCTAAACCTGCCTTGGCAGCAAACTCTCCTTGCTGGCTTACTCCCTGGGGCAATGTGCCTCCGATAGGATAAACATATTCCGGCCCCAGGAAGAAATAAAGTACACGGCCAAAGCAATTGCCCCGCTTTTTTCTCATGTCAAAATTGAGGAGATCTTTTTTAACGGTGATACCAATGCCAAGGGCATTACTTGTTACCGATGAAGGAACCCAGGCGGTACCAGTGCCTGGAACAAAAGCCTGTGTCTGATGGCTGGAGAAAAAAAGTTCCGGATACAGAAAGCTCCTGAACTCTTTGGTAATGCCTACTGCAAATCCGGTGCCCTGAACGGCTCCATGGGTTGTTCCTTTATACAGTGCATAATCGGGTATATAGGCACTGGCCAGAATGCCAATGTTTTTCTTGGTACGTACATAATGCTGGGCACCGGCATGGAAGGAGCTCAGGAAGATCATACTAAGAAGGAACGCATATAACCTAGTCATGTATCATCACCTTTCCTTCCGATATAAACCTATTTCCAGTTTCACTCATGATACGGTAAAAATAAACACCCGACTCGGCATTCAGGGTAACAGGTGTGATGCCGGTTGTTATGAATGCATCGTATACAGGCCGGCCCAGCAAGTCGTATATAACCAGACGGGCCCTTTCATTAATCCGATCGGAAAAATCGATGCTGAAAGAACCTTTGTTGGGGTTGGGGTATACCTTTACCAGTGCATGCTCATCAAAGGTTTGGATACCGGTAGTGAGGTGATCGGTGATATTGATATTATCCAGGTAAACGATATTACCCCATCCGGAACGGCTTTCAAAAGAAAACATCACATTGGCCTTGCCGGCCACTGCGGCAATGTTTACTGAGTCGGTTCTCCATGCTGTGGTATTGGGAGGTACAAAACAACCGTGACCATGGCTACCCGCTGTATCAGTACCGGCTCCTGTTGTGCTTCCTGTGGTGCAAAGCGTCATGCCCCCTTTTGAATACAGAGAGGTCCAGGTGACACCGCAATCGGCAGAATAATAAATCACCAGCGTATCGCTATAGGTAGGTACGTGGCTGGGTTCATAAGCCACATCAAACCACATGGCGGGATGTACCGCGGTGGAGAAATTATAATCGGGGGTATAAAGCTGTTGACGTTCCCCGCTTATATTGGAGGTGTTGCCACAATTGGCTGGAAAAAACATGCTTTGAGAGCTGCTGTAGCCGGAGGTGGTGCATAACCTCCAGGTACTATCTCCTGTATTGGGAATATTGAGATACCATCCGGCAGGAGGAAAGACGGATGTCTGAAAGTCTTCTGTCATAGGCAGAGATCCTGTCTGAGGGACATCGATATAAGTGGTATAAGTAACCGAGTCAGCTCCTACGCTGGAGGTTACTACTTCTTTTACACTGTATACGCCCGGTGTATTATAAGTAACAACAGGGTTTTGTACGCTGGAAGTACCCGGACTACCACCTGCAAAGGTCCAATGCCATCCGGTAATGGATCCGGTACTGGTACTATGATCGGTATAGGTGACGCTGGAACCCGGACATACCGATTTAACATTGGAGGTAAAGCTGGCCAATACGGCATTGCATCCGATTAAGGTATTGAACTGATTCATGGTGCCATGATATACATCCATATCGCAATTGGCGGTTCCGCTGATACCCGGAACAGTTCCTACCCAGGAATATTGTTTAAAATCCCAGGTGGTCCATACACCTATATTGGGTGGAGGAGCTGTAGGGCTGCTGCTGTAATCATCAATCCAGAGCCCCCATGTATTCAGGGAACTGTTTACATACGAGGCATTGCTGGGACCTATATAAATAATAGGAGCTATGCCGGTAGCAGTTTGCACGGTAGTCATCCAGGTTTGCACCCAGGATGTTAGCTGAGCGGAAGTGAAATAGGTGGACAAGCTGGGCCCTGATGGGGGATCTTCCAGATCGAGTACGGGAGGCAGGTAACAGGATTTGATGTAAGGCCCGGCTACGCTTAAGAAATAATTGGCTTCTGCTGTGGCGGTATTATTTTCAGGATGAGCAAAATGATAGGCTCCCATCACCATTCCGGCGGCTTTACCATTCACCTGATTGCCTACAAAATAGGAATCTGTTAGCCCCACCCCTTCGGTGGCTTTGGCAAATGCAAACGTATAACCGGCAGCCTTTACCTGAGACCAGTTTATAGTGCCTTCATACGAAGATACATCCACTCCAAGAATGGTTTGCGCAGATACCGTGAAGCCGCAAAGAATAGTGAACAATACAATGTATAATTGTTTTTTCATGAAACAGTTGGTTAGGATACCCCGAAGGATGATTAACAATAAATACAAGGATGTTCAAATATAGTAAAATAGAATTGGGATTGGAAAAGAGGGAGGCAGATGGGAAAAGAATAGTTTTATTCAAACGGTCATTCCAATCCGCTTGATAATTTCCGGTTCGCTTATTTCAATCACTTCTTCGTAAGGCACTCGCAGAAATTCAATATCGTGTTTCTCCACTTTTTCATATTCAGCTTTTACAAAAGGAGTGATGTCTTCTATTTTTACGATCCATTCGGTACAAAACCGTTTCAGTATATCACCTTTTAAACCTACCTGGATAGCTCTGCGATCTTCTTCATGTCCATAGGGGTCGTGATCGGGGTCCCATTGCAAACGTACATCGGTTGCTTCCTGCTGTTGTTTCCATTCTTCCGGGGTGGCATACATAACAGGTGTATAGGCCGAAAAAACAGCTTGTCCAAGCATGGTTTTGAAGCGAATGAGCGGTAAGGTGATAGCCAGAATATGTTCCTGATGTTCTTTTGTGGCCCAACCGGAGCGGAACATCATCCACAAAAAGCCGGGTTTGATCCACGAAAGCCGGTTGAAATTATAATGCGGTCCTCCCAGATGCTGATGTGTAACAGCATATTGGGCAATAGGAGGATTGTAAGCCTGGTATACAATGATGTGAGCTCCATCTCTGCGGGCAATGATGCGCTTTCCTTTTTGAGGAAGACGCCGGAGCTGTTCGAGATAGGTTTCGGTTTTAATTAAACCACTCATACATTTGAGGTAAGGTCAGGGCTGCTTTATCTGTCTTTTGCAAATCGCGTATTATTTTTCCTTCTCCCATCTGGATCAGGCGGGTGCCGTATTGATTGGCATCTTTCAGATTATGGGTGATGAGGATGGCGGTAAGATGATATTGTTTGATCAGGTTGTCGGCTGTTTGAAGGATGAGGGCGGCACTTCTGGGATCCAGTGCGGCGGTTGGTTCATCAAGCAGGAGGATACGCGTATCATCCATTACACTCATAAGCAAAGTGAGTGCCTGACGCTGCCCTCCGGAGAGGGTTCCCATGGACTGCTCCAATTTGTTTTCCAATCCCATTCCCAATATGGAGATAGTATCTTTTACCCTTTTTTTGAAGGCTTCATTCACACCTATAATTAATTTCTTGTTGGTGGTGCGGATAGCGGCAAGACGAAAATTATCGAGGATACTCAGATCGGAGGCAGTACCTTTTAAAGGGTCCTGGAAAACACGGGCTATCCACTTGCTTCTTTTGTATTCAGGTAAACGGGAAACATCGGTACCGGAAATAATTACGTTCCCTTCTGTGCAGTACTCCGCACCCGAAAGGATATTGAGCAGTGTTGTTTTGCCCGACCCGTTGGCTCCTATCACCACCACAAACTCCTGCTCCGGAATAGTCAAAGAAACATCCTGTAAAGCAAGGACTTCGTTCACTTTTCCTTTGTTGAATCGTTTTGATATGTGTTGTAATTCAATCATGATGCAGTTCTTAATCTTGGAATGATCACGATGAGCAATACAAAAGAAGCGGTTACCAGCTTCAGTAAGTTTGGGTCTACACCAATAGAAAGGGTAAAGGCAAGCACCAGTTGAAACAGAATGCTTCCGCAAATAACCGTGATCAGTTGTCCGGGTATACCGGTAATATTCCACCATTTGATAAGGGCTTCTCCTATCAGCACAGATCCAAGACCGGTAATGACAATGCCGATACCCATATTGATATCCGTGAAATTCTGGTATTGAGCAACCAGATAACCGCTCAGTGCCGTTAGGGCATTGGCGATGGCAAGACCAATGATCTTCATTTTGTTGTTATTGATCCCCAAAGCCCGGGTCATGGACGTACTGTTGCCCGTGGCCCGCATGGCGATACCGAAATCGGTTCGTAAAATATATCCGACCAGGAGGGTGATGACTACAATAAAGAGGAGACCAATAGCAAGACTATTATAAACGGAATTGGAGAAAACAGTAAATACAGAAAAAAGATTGGATACATCAAGCAGGGGTACATTGGAACGTCCCAGCAAGGTAAGATTGATAGAATATAAAGCCGTCATGACTAAAATACCGGACAGCAAAGCATCTATTTTGATATATGTATGAATCAAGCCGGTGAGGATGCCGGCTATAGCGCCCGCAATAAGTACAACAGGGATGATGGCACCCATGTTCCAATGGTTGGATAAAAGGATGGCGGTAACAACAGCTCCCAATGTATAACTACCATCGGTGGTGATATCCGGAATGCGGAATATTTTCATGGTAATGAAAATACCCAGCCCCATGGAGGAGAGACAAAGCCCGAGTATGAGTGCCGTGATATAAAATTCCATTAGGGGATGGCTTCAAAGTTGGCAGGTACTGTAATGCCAAACCGTTTTGCTGCTGTGCTGTTATATACCCTTTTCCGGAGGGTCACCATTTCCCAATGCAGGTCTTGTGTAGATTTATTTTTCAGAAACAAGGCGGCCTGTTTTCCGCTCTGGTATCCCCATTGATAAATGTCAGCTCCGTAGGCTGCTACGGCTCCGCGTGATACGAGACCGGCCTCGCTGGTAAAGACAGGTACTCCTGCATTGTTACAGGCTTTTAAAATGGTTTCGAAAGAGCTGAAAACAGTATTGTCGGGGTTCGCAAAAAAAGCATCTATCTTTTTGGAAAGCAGGGCCTGTGTTACCAGTTGCACTTCAGCAGTGCTGTTTACCGGTAATGATACCAGGTCTATATGTAACTGAGTCGCCAGTTCTTTGATCCTGTTCAAGGCTTCGGCCGATTGGGGCTCACTTTGGTTGTATATCATTCCCACCCTCAGATTACCTTCTTTAGGCTGAATAAGTTTGGGGATAAGAGAAAAGGAAGTGTCAATATATCCCAATGATTCTGCCACGCCAAAAAGATTGGCCGGGTCTGCACCCTGTTTGTCTTCAACCTTCATGAGCTGAGGAGTGGGAGATACCATCATAAAGACAGGAATATCTTTGGTGTTTTGTATCGCGGTAATGGTTGAAAGCGAAGGACTGGTAGCGATCAAGTTAACCTTTTCGGAAATAAAATATTTGATAGCGAGTGTAAGTTTAGGGATGTCGCCCTGGGCATTGCGGTAGACAACTTTTAAGGTGTTGCTGTCTTCCGAAAAGCCGTTTTGTTTTAATGCATCCAGAAACCCTTGTTTAGCCTGAGCTATGGTATTATCCTGAAAAGCATCTGCAAATCCTATCACAGGAACCGTGGTTTTGTGGGAATTACAGCTGGAAAGGATAACAATACAAAAAAATAAGCGGGCTATTGTTTTCATTCGGATTGAATTCTTGTGCATTTTTTCCTGATACCACTACCTGAATAAGGTCATATGTGGAAACGGGCTGATCGGAAGTAAAAGTACAAATCAGTTATGAATCAAAAACAAGTCGTCTGTGAATAATTGGCTCCAGAACACCATCCAAACAATAACAGAAAGGATGAGGACTGTTTTCCTTTTTTTCTTTATTGAGTTATGAATCCCAAAGATCAGAAGCGTGAAAAATGGAACAAAATAAACGATGGAATAAATGATGGACTGTTTAGCAGTAAGGCCGTACATCTGACTCAGATAAGTATCATGCCCCTGTGCCCGTTCTATGAGCTCCAGTCCGCTTACCCACAGAGCCAGAAGACAAGCAAGTAACGAAAGGATGGCAAATAAGAGATAAAGGCCATGAAGGATTTTCGGAAACAGTTTATGGTCATTCATATTGTTTAACCAGTTTTGCAAACTCCTTGTTAGGATAAGTCTCTGTCATTGTATTCAGGTATTCAAAAATTCTTTTTTTATTGCTGCCGCTTAGGTTGGGTATTGTTTTACGGGCAAGATCCATAGCCAGGACTTCATTTTTAAGTTTGAAAGCACATTCGATATAGGCCACCATGTATTCATCATAAGGAAGTACTTTTTCCGGAAAAAGAGAAAGCCCTTTGTTTAACACATTAAAAGCAGAATCCGGCTGTTGTGCCATTGCGTATGCATCGGCCAGAGTCCATAATACAATGCGGTAGTTGGCTCCTATCAGATCTTCTCCTTTTATCAGCTTATTATCCTGGCCTTTCCAATCAAACTGATTCATAAGATTGTTGTAATATTTGGTTCTGTTTATGGATAGCGGCTGGTAGTGACTGGCCCCGCTTAAATCGACATGATAAACCATTCCTTCATTGACCAATAGACTAGTGTAATCGGCGTAGAGCTCGCTGCT
>Ga0206962_1137_pt1 | contig 23228 bp, 33 predicted proteins | sample Alteio_BWOrgHeat_27_FD_153241 | JGI IMG/M metagenome (GOLD analysis project Ga0206962, IMG submission 153241) | Enriched cells from forest soil in Barre Woods Harvard Forest LTER site, Petersham, Massachusetts, United States -... | ecosystem: Environmental > Terrestrial > Soil > Temperate forest >...
GCGGCTACCGCAGCCGAAGACAGTGGATGCGCCGCTGGTCTTTATCGGGTACGGGTTGCATCTCCCTGAGGCGAAATACGATGACTTCGATTCGCCGGAGGTTCCGAGGGCTTCGCTTAAAGGCGCGATCGTTGTCTATGTGAATGGCGGACCGGCCGATTTGCCCGGACCGCTTAAGTCCTTTGCGAGGACTGCGCCCTTTCTAAAGGCTTTACATGATGCAGGAGCGGTGGGCTCGATCTCGATTCCGACGCCAAAGTCAATGGACTTTGGCTGGGAACGTGTGGCCAGCAGCGCTTCGCAGCCTGGAATGCGGCTGGCGCCGACGCCGGATGGAGCTGAATTGGCGAAGCGGCATCCGGCGTTGGCGGACGACGGCGGCGAGTTGTTTACGGCGAGCTTCAATCCTGCACAAGCGGAAAAGCTGTTTGCCGGGACCGGGCACACGTTTGCCGAGCTGCTGGCACTGGCGGACGCGCAGAAGCCGTTGCCGCGCTTTGCTCTCCACAAGAACGTTAGTGCAACAGTGACGGGGCAGATAACGCATGTTGAATCACCGAATATCGCGGCGAAGCTTGTGGGTTCCGATCCAGCGTTGAAGGCTCAGTATGTGATTGTTTCGGCGCACCTTGATCATCTGGGCGTAGGAGCCCCGATTCACGGAAAGACGATTTATAGCGGCGCGATGGATGATGCTTCCGGAGTCGCGACTGTGTTGGAGGTGGGGCGGAAGTTCAGCGAGGCGAAGGAGAGGCCGAAACGGTCGATTCTGTTCCTAGTCTTTACAGCGGAGGAAAAGGGGCTTCTGGGTTCGCGCTACTATGCGGGGCACCCGACAGTGCCTGAGAAAGAAATAGCAGCCGACCTGAATCTCGACATGTTCATGCCGATTTTTGCGCTGAAGAAGCTGCATGTGCAGGGGTTGGAGCAATCAACCCTGGCAGAACAGGCGCGGGCAGTTGGAGCAGCTCATCACATCGAGATTGCTGCCGATCCGGAACCGGACCGAAATTCCTTCATTCGGACTGACCAGTACAGCTTTGTGCAGGCCGGGATTCCGGCGCTGGCGTTCAAATTTGGATGGACGCCGGGTTCGCCCGAGTACAAGGCGTGGCGAGGATGGCTCGCTCAGCGCTATCACTCGACGGATGACGACCTGACACAACCAGTCGATCTTGCCGCTGCGGCGCAGTTCAACGGATTTCTAACTGATTTGGCGAGACGTGTGGCGGACGATCCGGACAGGCCGCATTACCTCGATAGCAGCTTCTTCAAGCGGTTCGAAACTACGAAGTAAAACACCCACTTGATCGGTCCGATACAATAACGAGAAGCTTCTGCGTTTGTCGCGTGTGAATCGATACAGGTGCACGGAGCGTCTGATTCTTATGCTGACTCATCCCCTGCCCGAAGCTTTGACTTTTGACGATGTGCTGCTCGTCCCCGCGTTGTCTGATGTGGTGCCGACGCAGGTGAGCACACAGACGCAGCTCACGCCGCACATCACCTTAAATACTCCGCTGATCTCAGCCGCGATGGATACAGTGACTGAATCGCGAATGGCGATTGCCATGGCGCAGCAGGGCGGCATTGGAATTGTTCATCGCAACCTGTCAATCCCGGATCAGGCCGGGGAGATCGATAAAGTCAAACGCTCTGAGAGCGGAATGATCGTGGATCCGGTAACGATTGAGCCCGATCAGCCAATCGCGGCCGCTCTGGAAGTGATGCGGCGGTACAAGATTTCGGGCGTGCCGGTGACGCGCGGCAAGAAGCTGGTGGGCATTCTGACTAATCGCGATCTGCGCTTCGAGAGCCGGTCCGATATTCCGATTGGCGACGTGATGACGAAAGAAAATCTCATCACTGTTCCGGTGGGGACGACTCTTGAGGAAGCTGAGCTGATTCTTCACAAGCATCGCGTGGAGAAGCTCCTGGTCGTTGACGATCAGTACCAGCTCAAGGGCCTGATCACGGTCAAGGACATCCAGAAAAAGCTGAAATATCCGAATGCTTCCAAGGACTCAAAGGGCCGGTTGCGGGTTGGGGGAGCCATTGGAGCGACCGGCGACTATCTGGAACGTGCGGCAGAGTTGATTCGAGCGCGTGTTGACGTGCTTGCTGTTGACTCCGCACATGGACACTCTACGCGGGTTCTGGAAGCTGTCCGCGAGGTAAAAAAGGCCTTTCCCAACGTTGGACTGCTGGCCGGCAACGTGGCTACGTATGACGCGACGCTGGCGCTGATCGATGCGGGGGCCGATGCCGTCAAGGTGGGTTTTGGGCCGGGATCGATTTGCACCACGCGTATGGTTACTGGCGCGGGTATGCCACAGGTTACAGCCATCGCCGAGGCTTACCGCGCGGCTAGGGAAAGAAATATCCCGGTCATCGCGGACGGCGGAATCAAGTACTCCGGCGAAGTCACGAAGGCGATCGCTGCAGGCGCCAGTACGGTAATGATCGGCTCACTTTTTGCCGGCGTGGATGAGAGCCCAGGCGAGACCATTCTCTATCAGGGACGGAGCTTCAAATCGTACCGCGGAATGGGTTCGCTAACAGCGATGGCGCTGGGATCGAGTGAGCGCTACTTTCAGGCGAGCGACGACCAGGGATCAACGGCCGAGTCGGTCGAAAATGTCGTACAACGCGAGCAATCCAATCAGAACCGGCTGGCTAAGTTCGTGCCCGAGGGTATTGAGGGGCGAGTACCCTATCGTGGGCCGCTGGAAGGCATGGTCCTGCAGCTTGTAGGCGGACTGCGCTCTGGAATGGGTTACCTCGGTTGCGGCACCATTGAGGAGCTGCAGGAGAATGCCAAATTCGTGCGCATCACGGGCGCGGGGCTTCGCGAGAGTCACGTGCATGATGTGATCATCACTCGCGAAGCGCCGAACTATCACGTGGAGTAACCGTATGTCGAGCAGCGTTACACCTGAGCGCAAAACTGATCCGGTCGGCGAAGGAAAACTTCGTTTGCGACACCGGCTCAGCGCGTGGGTGCCCGTGCTCATATGCATCCTGGTCATCGCGACTGAATCCACGACGTTTTTTGGGGCCGATCACACCAGCGGTCCCCTGCAGCGGTTTTGCGAGTTCTTTTTCGGCCCGTTCACGGGCCCGCAATGGTGGCGGATTCATATGATCATCCGCAAAACTGGTCATTTCCTCGGATATGGAATTCTTTCCATTTCGTGGTTTCGCGCCTTCTGGATGACGTTCCGGCTCGGGGAAGACCCTTACAGGCGTTGGGTCTATGCACACTGCCTGGCAATGTTCGGAACCCTGCTCGTGGCTTCGAGCGACGAGCTGCATCAGTTATTTCTGCCGAATCGAAGTGGGTCGATCGTGGATGTAATGATCGACTGTTCGGGCGGCTTATTGATGCAGGCAGTGATCTGGACGCAAATGCGACAGCGCCTGGGGCCGCAACTCGAGGCACAGGCTTAGGCATTAAATCCCTTTTCTTTTTGTCCTGACCGCGAGACGATGTACTTGATTTGTGCATCCTGCGAGGGCTTTTGGCCATCAGGATAGTGGTGCTGTTCGGCGCCGCGCTTTGCCGACTCGCCTTAAAGACCCTGTCGAAAAAAACTCAACTACTAAGGGAGAATGCATGGGAAGCAATACCGGGGTTTTGACTGCGGGCGAATCGCTTCCGGATTCGGGCAATCAGACCAAAACCATGCAAAATCCGTCTCCATCAGCTCCCGGCCAGGCGGTTGATGAACATGCCACCTGGAAACCGCGGGTAAATCCGTGGCTGATTGCCATGACGGTTGCGCTGGCGGCGTTCATGGAAGTGCTGGATACTTCGATCGCCAACGTTGCCCTGCCACACATAGCGGGCAACCTAGGCGCAAGCACCAACGAGGGCACGTGGGTTCTGACCAGCTATCTGGTGGCGAATGCGATTGTGCTGCCGCTGGGCGGCTGGGCTTCCAGTGTAATGGGACGCAAGAACTTCTTTCTGCTCTGCATCACGATCTTCACGATCTCAAGCTTTGCCTGTGGAATTGCCCCTACGCTGCCCATTTTGCTGCTGTGCAGAGTGCTTCAGGGGGCGGGCGGAGGCGGATTGCAGCCGATGGCGCAGGCGATCATGGCCGACTCGTTCGACGAGCGCAAACGCGGGCAGGCATTTGCTCTTTACGGACTGGTTGCGGTGCTTGCGCCGTCGATCGGACCTTCGCTCGGAGGATGGATTACTGACAGCTATTCCTGGCGATGGATTTTCTACATCAACATTCCGGTGGGTTTTCTGGCCTATGTGCTGGTCACCCGGCTGGTGGATGATCCGCCGTGGATCAAGCCTGACATTAAGAAGCTGATCAACATGGACTATGTCGGCCTGGGCTTTCTGACCCTGGCTATGGGCGGCCTGCAGATCATGCTGGACAAGGGCGAAGAGAATGACTGGTTCTCTTCGGGATTCATTCAGTTCTTCGCGTTGATGTTTGTCGTCGGCATCGCAGGGCTGATTGTGTGGGAACTGAGGCACAAAGATCCATTGATTAACCTGCGTCTCTTCCGGTTTAAGAATTTTGCGATCTGCTGCTTTTTGATGATGTTGGTGGGCGGGGTATTAAACGCGAGCACCGTTTTGCAGCCGCAGTTTTTACAGCAGCTTCTCGGGTATACCGCCACGAATGCGGGACTGGCACTCACTGCGGGTGGCATTTCGTTGCTCGTCGTAATGCCCTTTGCGGGATGGGCTACCGGCAAGTTTCCCGCGCGCAATGTGGCGGCCTGCGGGTTTATCATTTTCGCGTTCTCGTTCTGGTACAGCACAACTCAGCTTAGCCTGGACATGAGCTTCAACCGCGCCTCGTGGCTGCGCGTAATTCAGCTCGCGCCGATACCCTTTGCCTTCATTTCCATCACGACGGCGGCTTATGTCGGAATGCCAAAGGAAGCGAGTAACCAGGTTGCGGGACTGATCAATTTTGTTCGCAACATCGGCGGCAGCATCTTTATCGCGATCACCGGCGCGGCGGTGACTAATCGGGCGCTGCATCATGAAGCGTTACTGCAGAACCACATGAATACGCTCAGTATTCCTTTTGACGAGTATTCAAAAGCACTTGGCGCAGGGCTGGGACAACACTTCGGCACAGCGAATGGCTCAGGTCTCGCATCTGGAAATATCTACGAAATGCTGGTGCGGCAGGCAGCCATGCAAGGCTATCAGGATGTCTACAAGATGCTCTTCTGGATGGCGCTGGGCATGGTCTTTCTCGCATTCATGCTGAACAAGAACAGGCCCGGGGGCTCCGGTGGCGGCGGTGGGGGGATGCACTAACTGCCGATTGCGGTGTCTGTATGCTCGAACGTTCACTCAATGACATAAAAGAGGACGGCTCTTACGTGGCCTCAGAGTAAAAGTAGATCTGGATAATCTGAACTTACGGACGCGCCACGGTTTCCGGCACCCAAGGCCAAGAAAAAGAAATGAGCATCCATCGCTGGATGCTCATTGGAATTGCTCAGGGAAAGATGGATGCTTCGGTGGTTACGCCGCAGCGTCGTCCACACCCGGTTCGTTCTTTTCCTTCTCCATGGCTTCTTCGAGTTCGGCGCGCTTCTTGGCCTTGGCATCGACGCGCTTCTGGCGCTTCTCGTCGAGCTGCTTTTCAGCTCCGAGGAGCTCGATGAAGGCCTTTTCTGCGCCGTCGCCCTTCTGGAAGCCGGTCTTGACGATGCGCAGATAGCCGCCCTGGCGATCACCGTAGCGCGGGGCTACTGTGTCGAAGAGACGCTTGACGGAGTCGTCGGTCATCAGGAACGCGAGTGCCTGACGGCGCGAGTGCAGATCGCCCTTCTTGCCCAGAGTGATCATTTTTTCAACGAGGGGACGAACGGCCTTCGCCTTGGCCACAGTCGTCTCGACGCGGTCTTCAATAATGACGGACGTGACCAGGTTGCGCAGGAGCGCGCGGCGGTGGCTGGTATTGCGTCCGAGTTTGAATCCTGCATTGCGATGGCGCATGATGTTGCTCTCTTTCAGAAGTGTTCAGTGTCAGTGTGAAGTGTGAAAACCACACTCCACACTGACACTGCATAGTCGCGCTAGAAGTTTTCTGTTTCGGTCGGCAGAAGCATATCCACGGAATCGAGCAGGTCGTCTTCGTCGTCGAAGCGGCTGAAGCCAGCAGCGAGGGCGGCGGAAGGAAGAATGCTCGTGGGACCGGGGACTGCGTTGCCGTTTTCGTCGATCTTCATTCCAAGCGACAGGCCCATCTGCGCCAGGATTTCCTTGATCTCGTTGAGGCTCTTGCGGCCAAAGTTCTTGGTCTTGAGCATCTCGGCTTCGGTCTTCTGCACGAGCTCGCCAATGGTCTGGATGTTGGCGTTCTTGAGGCAGTTGTAGCTGCGAACCGAGAGCTCCAGCTCTTCGACGGAGCGGTTGAGGTTGTCATTGCGAAGCATCATGTGGCCTTCTGCGCCGTGACCCTCAGCCTCGATTTCCTCCTCGAAGTTGATGAAGATGTTCATGTGGTCCTTGAGCAGCTTGGCGGCCAGGCCGAGAGCATCGGCAGGCAGAACCGCGCCATTAGTCCACACGTCGAGCGTGAGCTTGTCATAGTCGGTGATCTGTCCGAGACGCGCGGCTTCGACGAGGTAGTTCACGCGACGAACTGGCGAGTGGACAGAGTCAACAGGGATGAAGCCAATACCGAGGTCGGCATCGAAGTTCTTGTCGGCGGAGACATAGCCGCGGCCACGCTTGAGGCGCATCTCCATGTCGAGACGGCCGCCTTCGGAGACGGTGGCGATGTAGACATCCTTGTCGAGAATCTCGACGTCGCCGTCGGCCTCGATCATGCCCGAAGTCACAACGCCCGGCTGATCAGCGCGCAGGTAGAGGGCCTTGGGGCCATCTCCATTGAGCTTGAACGGGATCTGCTTCAAGTTGAGGATGATGTCGGTAGCGTCTTCGACTACGCCCCCAATCGATTGGAACTCATGCAGCACGTCTTCGATGCGAACGGCGGTGACTGCGGCTCCTTCGATCGAGCTGAGCAGGGTGCGGCGAAGGGCGTTGCCGATCGTCGTACCAAAACCACGCTCAAATGGCTGTGCGCTGAACTTGCCAAACTTCTCGGTAAGCGTCTCGGCATCGACTGCCAAACGCTTGGGCTTTTGAAAACCTCTCCACAACATTGCTGATTCCTTTTCCTGCGCGGGATATGCGCCGCGAAGCATTTTGCGACGGCCACGCTGGTTGTCGTTCGATTGATTGGACAAGGCGACCAGTTGCCCGGTCACCTTGATTGCTACTTACAAACTCCACTATTACTTCGAGTACAGTTCGACTATGAGCTGCTCGTTGACCGGCAGCGCAACCTCATCGCGTTTGGGCAGCGAGACGATCTTGCCGCTCAGGTTCGCGAAGTCGATCTGCAGCCACGAAGGCGAGTGGTTCTGAGCCGCGTAATCACGTGCTCCCTCGACCACTACCAGTTTCTTCGCGTTCTCACGGATGGCAACGGTATCGCCAACGCTGACCTGGTACGAAGGGATGTTCACCTTGCGGCCATTGACTTCCACGTGACCGTGGCGAACGATCTGGCGCGCCTGACGGCGGCTGATGGCGAAACCGAGACGGAATGCGACGTTGTCGAGACGGCGCTCGAGCTGCTGAATAAGCAGGTCGCCAGTAACGCCTGTCGCCTTGTTGGCCTTCTCGTAGTAAGCGCGGAACTGGGTCTCGAGGGTGAAGTAGATGCGCTTCGCCTTCTGCTTTTCACGAAGCTGCAGGCCATAGCCCACGATCTTTGCCTTGCGGCTCTGACCATGCTGGCCGGGGGCGAAGTTGCGTTTCTCGATGGGGCACTTGTCGCTGAGACACTTGGTGCCTTTGAGAAAGAGCTTGGTGCCTTCGCGGCGGCAAAGGCGGCATACGGGGCCGGTGTAACGTGCCATGAAATCTCCTGATTTCGGATGTCGGCCGGTTTACGATCCTGGGATTGTCCCAAGGAGCTTCTTCCCGGCCCTATGTTATGAGTTCGCGACCCGCGTCGGGCGTCGAACCAATTCACCACGGCAGTTGGGGCAAATACCCGCGAACTCCGTGAAACATTGCTCGCAAAACGTGCATTCATAACTACAGATGAACGCTTTGTCACCCGCGGCGAGCGCTGTATTGCAACGCTCACACACGGATCTCATCTCGAGCGCCATTAAGCCGTCATCAAACCCGCCGGCGTTTTGGCGGACGGCAGCCATTGTGTGGAACCGGCGTAACGTCCCGTATGGAACGCACATCGATGCCCGCTGCCGCCAGCGCGCGAATTGCCGACTCACGACCCGAACCCGGACCGGAAACGCGCACATCAACAGCGCGAAGACCGTGGTCCCGAGCTGCGTTTGCCGCGTTCTGCGCCGCCTGCTGGGCTGCGAAGGGAGTTCCCTTACGCGAACCGCGGAAGCCGAGCGAACCGGAGCTCTTCCAGCTCAATGTGTTGCCGACCGGATCGGTAATCGTGACGATCGTGTTGTTGAACGTGGCTTGAATGTAAACCAGACCAAACGGCACATTCTTTCGCTCACGCTTCTTGAACTTCTTATTCTTGCTCGCTTTTCCAGCGGCGCTAGCCTGTTGCTTTGCCATTAGGTCTTCGTCGCTTTCTTCTTGCCGGCAACGGTGCCCTTACGGGGTCCCTTGCGGGTGCGAGCGTTGGTGCGGGTACGCTGGCCATGAACCGGCAGCGAACGCTTGTGGCGCTGTCCGCGATAGCTTTGGATGTCCATCAGGCGCTTGATGTGCATCGAGACGTCCTTGCGCAGATCGCCCTCGATGTTTCCCTCATCTTCGATTACCTGACGAATGTGGTTAACCTCGTCCTCATTCAGATCCTGGACCTTCTTGAAGGCATCGACATTTGCCTTCTGCAGAATCTTGAGCGCACGCGGGTTACCAATCCCGAAAATGTACGTGAGCGCGATACGTGCCTGCTTGTTGCGGGGCAGATCGACGCCAGCAATACGTGCCATGTGCTTCCTTCTCTACTTCGGTTGTGTGCCTCCGGCCTCAATCCGGTCTGCACTGGGTGAAACGGTGTTCCTCCGGGGTTCTTCGCAAGCCTTTGTGACCTTACCGGTCCGGCTAACTCGCCCCTGGGTTTGAATACTTCTACCCGTTGGAGGGTTCCGCGTAAATCAGGGTGTTATCCCTGACGCTGCTTGTGCTTTGCGTTTTCGCAGATCACACGCACCACCCCGCGGCGGTGAATGACCTTGCACTTATCGCAAATCTTTTTTACTGACGCACGAACCTTCATTGACTGCTTCCTCTTCCTTGCGATCGCGGGCGATCGCAAAAAACCTGCTATGGGTGCTATTTGTAGCGGTAGACGATCCGCCCGCGGTTCAGGTCGTACGGACTCAACTCTACTGCCACGCGGTCCCCGGGCAGAATACGGATGAAGTTCTTCCGCATGCGGCCTGAAACATGAGCAAGCACCTGATGCTCATTTTCCAGCTTGACCTTGAACATGGCATTAGGCAGGGTTTCCAACACCACTGCCATGACCTCAATCGCGTCTTCCTTCGACAATCCCTGATCCGCTTCCGCCGAATCTATCTCGTCCGGCCTGTTATCCCGGCCGCGACCTGTTTGCAGGTCTCCCGGGCAAAACTATTGGATTACTACCAACGCTCGTGAACTGCTATTCCGTCAAAATCATGGCCCCGGTAGCAGTAACAGCTACCGTGTGTTCGAAGTGGGCGCTCATGCTGCCGTCTTCGGTCACTGCCGTCCAACCATCTTTCAAAACTTCTACGCCCGGCTTGCCGGCATTCACCATCGGCTCGATGGCCAGCACCATGCCCTCGCGAAGCTTCATGCCACGGCCGCGTTCGCCGTAGTTTGGAACCTGCGGGTCTTCATGCATGCGCGTCCCGATACCGTGTCCTACAAAATCGCGCACGACAGAAAATCCTTCTGCTTCCACTACTTCCTGCACTGCAGCGCCGATATCACCCAGCGTGGCTCCCGGCTTCACTGTTTCGATTGCGGCCTGAAGCGATGCCTGGGTCGCGTGTAGAAGCCGACGGGTTTTCTTGTCAATCTTCTCGCCTACGGGAACGGTAATCGCCGCGTCACCATAAAATCCGTCGACGATAGCGCCGCAGTCGATTGAGACAATGTCGCCTTCCTTCAGAACTCTCGCCTTGGAAGGAATGCCGTGCACCACTTCACTGTTGACGGAGGTGCAAAGGATACATGGATATCCGTGATAGCCCTTGAACGCAGCCTTGGCGCCAAGCTCGGTGAGCATTGATTCGGCCGCGTTTTCGAGATCCTGGGTGGTGGCCCCGGGCCGCACGTGATCGCGCACATGGTCGAGCACTTGGCGGACGACTTTGCCGGCGCGACGCATGTGTTCCACTTCCCGCGATGATTTTAGAATTACGGCCACATTTCACTTTCGTTTCGGGAAAAGTACCACCCGAATATCACAACAAAAGAACTTAGACTACGAGCTGACAACTACGATCCGGACCGCAAGCGTCCTACTGCCGACACAATATCGGCGGCCACTTCGGCCACCGCGTGATCTCCATTGACCTCGGTAAACCTGCCCAGCGCGCGATAGTGTTCAACTACCGGCGCAGTCAAGGCTTCGTATGTGCGCATCCGTCCTTCGAAGCATCTTTCTGTATCGTCGCTTCGCTGAACGAGGGCTGCGCCCTCCAGGTCACAAACTCCCTCTTGCAAGGGTGGTTTTGAGTAGACGTTATAGATCGTCTGACAGACAGGACAATTCCTGCGTCCGGTGATACGGCGCAATAATTGAGTATAGTCGACTTGAATGCTAATAGCAACCACGGGAAGAGAGGCTGCGCCAGCCTCAGAGGCCGATTTTCCCGCCCTCGCGAGGCGTTCATCGAGCCAGTCAGCCTGGTTTAGAGTCCTGGGATAGCCATCCAGGATAAACCCCCGCAACGTATCGGGCTCGGAGAGACGTGCGGCGACCATCTGATTTACGAGATCGTCAGTAACCAGCTCTCCGCGGAGCATGATTTCGTGGGCCATCTTTCCAAGTTCGGTGCCGCTTGAGACGTTGGCGCGCAGCAGGTCGCCGGTTGAAATCTGGGGAATTCCCCAGAGCTTAACCAGTTCCTTGGCCTGTGTTCCCTTGCCTACCCCGGGAGCCCCCAGAAGAAGAATTGGCCCTGGGACGATACCTGTGCCCACCTGCGGGCCACCCTCGCTGACAATTGAAGAAACAGCCGTAGCCATTACCAGGTCTTCCTTCCGCGGATGCGTCCGGAACGCGGCGAGAAGCCGTCATAGTGACGCATGATCAGCTGAGACTCGATCTGATTGGCGGTATCCATGGCCACGCCCACGACGATCAGGAGCGAGGTTCCACCGAAGTAGAAGTTCAGCCCCATTCCATTTGTGACCCAGGTCGGGAGGTGTTCGAAAACTCCGCCCACGAGCCACAGGTGATTGAGGTGGAAGCCGGAGATCAGAAACGTCGGAACCAGCGAAATCAGAATCAGATAGAGCGCACCCACCAGAGTAATGCGGGTGAGAATGTCGTTGATGTAGTCCGACGTGCGTCTTCCCGGCCTGATGCCCGGGATAAAGGATCCGCTCTTGCGCATGTTGTCGGCGATGTCGTCCGGACGAAAGACGATTGAAATGTAGAAGTAAGCGAAGAAGATAATCGCGGCGGTGTAGAGCACGATCCACCAAGGTTCGCCAGATTGCAGATTCTGCATCACGCTGGACAGGAACTTGCTTGACTGCACAAAGCCAACCTGGCTGATGAGCAACGGCGCAGAAAGAATCGAACTAGCGAAGATCACCGGCATAACGCCGCCAGAGTTGACCTTGAGCGGAAGGTGCGAGCTGACTCCACCCATCTGGCGGCGGCCGACAATTCGACGCGCGGACTGCACCGGGATGCGGCGCTCAGAACGCTCGACATAGACGATGAACGCTACCAGCGCGACCATGGCTGCCAGCAAAAGGAGAACTGCGACGCCGGTGAAGGCTCCCCAGGCATTGGTGCGCACCTTGTCTGCAATATTGGCAATGCCGCGCGGCAGGCCGACCACGATGCCGGTGAAGATCAGCAGGCTCATGCCGTTACCGATGCCACGATCGGTAATCTGCTCACCGAGCCACATGATAAAAGCAGTGCCGGTCGTCAGAGTGAGCACCGTCAGCAGAATGAACGCCGGTCCGGAGATGATGACCATTCCCTGGCTGTTGAGGCCGAAGGCAATCGCGATCGACTGGAAGGCGGCCAGGATGACGGTGAGATAACGAGTCCACTGGGTGATCTTGCGGCGGCCGAGTTCGCCTTCCTTTTGGAGACGAGCCAGCGGCTCATAGACTACAGTCAGCAACTGGAAGATGATGGAGGCCGTAATGTACGGCATGATGCCAAGGGCGAAGATTGTGAAGCGGCGCAGACTTCCGCCCGAGAACATGTCGAGCAGACCGAGGGCCGAACCGCCCTGGGTATGGAAGAACTGATCGAGCAGTTTGCTGTTTACGCCGGGGGTAGGCAACTGCGCTCCCAGACGATAGATTGCCAACAGACCCAAGGTAAAGAGAACCCGCTTGCGCAGGTCCGGAACACGGAAGATATTAAGAAATTTTTCCAACATAGCCTAAGAAGTCCACCCCACGATTACAGCATCCATCCTAACTCTTGCGGCTTCCGGCTGTCCTATGGAACCGGCGCGGAAGCCGCGATGAGCGACACTACTCAGCGGCCGGGACAACTCCGCCAGCCAGCAAAGCCTTGCCGCCGGCCTTTTCGATCTTTTCCTGTGCGGACTTGGAGAACTTGTGCGCGGTTATGGTGATGCCGGTCGTCAGCTCGCCATTGCCCAGGATCTTAACCAGCTCTTTCTTGTTGCTTACGAGGCCGAGCTTCTTGTAATCGTCAATACCTATCTCAGAGATGTTCTTCTCGGCGGCGACGGAGGCGATCCGGGTCAGGTTGATGACCGTATATTCCAGGCGGAAGATATTGGTGAATCCGCGCTTGGGCAGACGTCGATGCAGCGGCATCTGGCCGCCTTCAAAGCCACGCATCAAGCTGGAGCCGGAGCGCGATCCCTGGCCCTTATGGCCACGGGTTGAAGTTTTGCCCATGCCGGAGCCCATACCGCGGCCGACACGCTTGCGCGCCGTATTTGCCTTCTTGGGAGCGCGCAGATTAGATAGATTCTTTGCCATGATTTCCTCGCTCATGCGCCGTTTGAGGCTGTGCTCAGACGACTCGCGTTAATGCGAGTGTGAAGTGTGAAGTGAAGTGTGAAAATCTGCTCACACTCCACTTCACACCTCACACTCGAGGTATTAGTCCAGGATTCTAACCAGGTGCGGAACGGTATTCACCATGCCGCGAACCGACTCGTTATCGACGCGCTCCACTACCTGATTGAGGCGGGTAAAGCCCAGGCCCTTGATGACGAGCTTGTGCTTGACCGGCGTCGAGATAGCCGAGCGGTAGTACTGAATGCGAATTTTCTTACTTTCCGCCATGATTAAAGCTCCTCTACCGTTTTGCCGCGCATCAGGGCTACTTCCGCCTTGTCGCGAAGCTGGGTCAGTGCGTCGAAGGTGGCCTTGATCACGTTGTGCGGGTTGGCAGTGCCAAGGCTCTTGGTGAGCACGTTCTGCACACCAGCAGAGGTCATGACTGCACGCACCGCGCCGCCGGCGATGACACCGGTTCCTTCAGGAGCCGGCTTCAACAGCACGTGACCGGAACCGTAACGGCCGAGCACCTGGTGCGGGATGGTGGTTTCAGTCAGGTTGATCTTGACCAGATTTTTCTTAGCCGACTCGATTCCCTTGCGAATCGCCTGGGGAACTTCCTTGGCTTTGCCAGATCCATAGCCGACCACTCCGGCGGTTGCATCGCCTACCACGACCAATGCGGCGAAGGACATGTTCTTGCCGCCCTTGACGACCTTGGTCACGCGGTTGATCGACACTACCTGATCCGTCAGCTTGAAATGATTGGCGTCGAGTTTCTTTGTAAATGCCATTGCTCTTCCGTGTCCTTCCGAATTGGCCAGACGGGCGGATGGGCCCGCCACCGCTGTGCTTAGAACTCCAAACCTGCTTCGCGCGCGGCATCGGCCAGCGCCTTGATGCGTCCGTGATACAGATAGCCACCACGGTCAAAGACAACCTTCTTGACGCCCTTGGCGATGGCCTGCTCGGCCACCAGCCTGCCCACTTCTTTGGCGGCCGCGACATTGCCGCCGGCATTGATCTTTCCCGCCAGGGTCGAGGCAGAGACGATGGTCTCACCCTTTGCGTCGTCGACGACCTGCGCATAGATGTGGTTGAGCGAGCGGTATACGTTCAACCGCGGGCGCGCTTCTGTACCGGAGATCTTTTCGCGGATGCGAAAGTGAATCCGGCTGCGAATCTGGTTTCGTTCTGTCTTGGCAATCATCTTCGTTTCTTCCTATCAGCGGAGCCGCCCTGCGGCCCCGTTCGGTTAACTGCTATTTAGAGCCCGACTTGCCGGCCTTCTTCTTCAACTTCTCGCCGGTGTAGCGCACGCCCTTGTTCTTGTACGGATCCGGCTTGCGAAGCGACCGCATATCTGCGGCGACCTGGCCGACCTTCTGCCGGTCGATGCCGGAAATGGTCAGGTGGGTCTGCTTAGGATCGATAGTCACTTCGATACCCGTCGGCAGCGGAAACTCAATCGGATGCGAGTAGCCGAGGGTGAAAACGACCATCGCTTTACCCTTCATCTCAGCACGGTAGCCGATACCGACGATGTCCAGATCCTTGGTCCATCCCTGGGTAACACCATGCACGGCGTTATAGACCAGCGCGCGAGTCAATCCGTGAAACGCGGCGGCCTTGTCGCTGTCGCGAGTGATGTTGAGAACGTTGTCGGTCTTCTCGAGGTTGATGCCCGGCGCGATGAGCGCAGAGACTTTACCCTTCGGACCTTCAACGAGCACAGTGTTGCCTTCGACGGTGTACTTCACGCCGGCGGGCAACGGAATCGGTTTCTTGCCAATACGCGACATTGCTTCTTTCCTTATGCGGCTTGCGAGTCCCTTAGAGCCTTACGCTCAAGTTCCACTGCAGCCTATACAACCGCTACTACCAGACTTCGCAGAGGATCTCTCCGCCGACTCCTTCGCGACGGGCCTGACGACCGGTCATGACGCCCTTGGGGGTGGTCATGATGGAAATGCCGAGGCCGCCCTGCACGCGCTTGATCTCATCACGGCCGATGTAGACCCGGCAGCCGGGACGCGAGATGCGGGCCAGATCGCGGATGGCGGCTTCAGAGCCCGCGCCGTACTTGAGGTACACGCGCAGGATGGCCTTGCCGTCCTCGTCCTGGGTCTTGTAGTTCGAGATGTAGCCCTCTTCCTTGAGGATGCGGGCGATCTCGGCCTTCAGCTTGGAAGCCGGTACATCAAGCTTCTGGTGGCGTGCGCGGATTGCATTCCGGATGCGCGCCAGAAAATCTGCAACTGGATCAGTCAGACTCATTCCTTCTCCTTCATCCCCCGTTCGCTCTACTTATCCAGTAGAGAACCTGCAGGGATGTCTTAAAACAGCTACTCGCTTCCAGCCTTTAGCTCGCCGCTCTTAACCCGCTTTCGGTTACCCGAAACAAGCCGGAAATCAGTGGCCAGCGGCTGACAGCTCGTTCTTACCAGCTGGACTTGACCACGCCGGGAATCTCTCCCTTGTGGGCCAGCGAACGGAAGCACAGACGGCAGATGCCAAACTTGCGCAGGAACGCACGCGGGCGTCCGCAGAGCTGGCAGCGGTTATGTTGGCGCGTGCTGAACTTCGGCTTGCGCGCGTCTTTCACTCGTTTTGCAGTGGTTGCCATGTTTCCCCTATTTCTCGCTTACGCGGACCTTATGCGCCCTGGCGGAACGGCATGCCAAACTGCCGCAGCAGTGCGCGTGCCGAGTTATCGTCCCGGGCGGTGGTCACGATGGTGATATTCATGCCCTTCAGCTTTTCCACCTTGGAGTAATCGATCTCCGGGAAGATAAGCTGATCGCGCAGGCCGAGCGTGTAATTGCCGCGGCCATCGAAACTCTTGGTCGAAACACCGCGAAAATCGCGAACGCGGGGCAGAGCCGTTGAGATCAGGCGGTCAAGAAACTCGTACATCGCATCGCTGCGCAACGTCACCATGGCGCCGATCGACATGCCGGCGCGAACCTTGAAAGCCGCGATCGACTTCTTGGCCTTGGTGGTCACCGGCTTCTGCCCGGTGACTGCGGCCAGATCCGCAACCAGCGGATCGAGCAGCTTGGTGTTCTGGGTAGCTTCGCCGAGCCCCATGTTCACGACAATCTTGTCGATCTTGGGGACGGCCATGATGTTATCCAGACCCAGCTCCTTCTGGAGCGCGGTGCGAATCTCGTTGTTGTACTTCTCTTTCAAACGTGCTGCCATTGCTCTCTGCTCTCTTTCTTCCGGTCTGCGGAGTGGGTCTTGAAGCACCCGTATACCGTTGCGGAAGGTTCTCCGTTAATTCAATTCAGCGCCTAACTACTTTGCCTTGGTCGGCAGCGGCGTGGCGCACTTCTTGCAGACGCGAGTCTTCGAATCGCCATCAACCTTGTAACCGGCTCGGGTGGGCTTGCCACAGTTCGAGCAGACCAACGCCACATTGGAAACATGCAGCGGCGATTCCTGCTCGGCAATACCGCCCTTGGTGTTCTTGCCTGACTTCGAGCTGACGGTCTTCTTGACCATACGGACATGCTCGACGAGCACCCGGTCTTTATCCGGGAACACCCGCAGAACGCGTCCGCGCTTGCCGGCATCGGCGCCTGACAGCACCTGCACCGTATCGTTGCGATGAATATTCAATCCAGCCATTTCTCTTCTCACCCAATTTACTGGTTCTTGCCAATCACCCCGAGTTAGATAACTTCGGGAGCCAGCGAAACAATCTTCAAAAACTTCTTCTCACGCAGCTCGCGAGCCACCGGCCCAAAGACACGCGTTCCCACCGGCTCGCCGGCTTCGTTGATCAATACGGCCGCATTCTCATCGAAGCGAATATACGTTCCATCGCGGCGACGATATTCCTTGCGGGTGCGAACGATAACGGCCTTGACCACCTTGCCCTTTTTTACCGTTCCATCCGGCGAAGATTCCTTCACTGCCGCCGTAACGACATCGCCAAGACCAGCCTTCTTGCCGGAAGCGCCGCCGAGGGGAAGGATTACCTGCAACTTACGCGCGCCTGAGTTATCGGCAACGGCAAGCATCGTTCTCATTTGTACTGCCATGTTCTAATCTCCTTCCCTGGGTCTGCCTGTAGGCTCGCCCGTCGGGCCCAATGCGTTTAGACGGCCGACGGGGCAGCGTCTTCAATCTGGCTCAGCGAGGATCGCCGAACAATCTCTTCCAGGGCCCAGCGCTTCAACTTGCTCAGCGGACGGCTCTCACGAATACGAACCACATCGCCGACGCGCGCCGAGTTCTGCTCATCATGGGCGTAGAACTTCTTCGAGCTGCGCACGATGCGCTTGTACTTGGGATGCGCCTTGCGCATCTCCACTTCAACCACGATGGTCTTCTGCATCTTGGTCGAAACCACCTGGCCCACTTTCTCATTGCGGCGGGCGCCGATTTCGGGTGTGGATGCCTGGGTATTTTCGGTAGCGGCCGTCGTCATTACCTGGCCTCCTTCTTAGTCTTTTTGGCCTTTGCAGGGGCGGACGATACAGCAACCGGCGCGGCGCCGTGAATGCCGAGAGCGCGCTCGCGGGCAACTGTCTTAATGCGGGCGATATCCTTGCGGAGCTCTCGCAACTTCTTCACGCCTTCGTTCTGCCCCAGCTTGGCCTGAAAGCGAATGCGGAAAAGCTGCTCGGAGGCCTTGACCTCTTCCGTCTTCAGCTCGTCATCGCTCCAGTTACGAATCTTTGTCAGTTCCATCTTGTTCTCTCCGGGATACCTACTCCGGTTATCCCAATCTCAACTCTTACTGCGCTGTTCCGGTCGCGGCTTCCGGCGCGGCCGCAGCGCTCTTAATCACGGCCGGACGCTGCACGAAGCGAGTCTTCAGCGGCAGCTTGTTGGCCGCCAGGCGCATCGCTTCCTGTGCGACTTCGGGAGCGACTCCCTCCATCTCGAACAGGATCTTGCCGGGGCGAACGACTGCCGCCCAGTGGTCCAGCGCGCCCTTACCCGAACCCATTCGAACTTCAGCGGGCTTCTTGGTCACCGGCTTGTCCGGAAACAAGCGGAGCCACACCTTGCCACCGCGCTTGATGAAACGCGTCATCGCGATACGGCTGGCTTCTATCTGGCGATCGGTGATATAGCCGCATTCCATGACCTTGAGCCCGTATTCGCCGAACGAAAGGGTGGAACCGCGCCATGCCTTGCCGCGCATCTTGCCCTTTTGCTGCTTGCGAAATTTGACCTTCTTTGGCATCAACATAGCGAAAATCCTCTTGAAACAGCTACTAGCTTTCAGCTACCAGCTTCTAGCTCTTCTGTTAAACTTCACGCCTTAGCCAGAAGCCAGAGGCTGGAAGTTAGCGGCTCATCCTTAAAGCTGAAACGCGCCCGCACCCACAACAGCCGGCTGACGCCGCTTCTGCTCGTAGATGTCGCCACGGTAGATCCAGGTCTTGACGCCTATGATCCCGTAGGTTGTGTGCGCCTCGGAGAAACCGTAGTCAATGTCCGCGCGCAGCGTGTGCAGCGGCAGACGCCCCTGCAGGTACCACTCGGAACGAGCGATTTCGTTGCCATTCAAACGGCCCGAAACGCGAACCTTGATTCCCTTGCAGCCGAAGCGGAGCGCCGAATCCACGCTCTTGCGCATGGCGCGACGGAAGCCGACACGCTTTTCAAGCTGTAGAGCGATATTCTCCGACACAAGCTGGGCATCGAGCTCAGGCTTGTTGACCTCGAGAATGTCGATAAAGACATCGCGGCCAGTACGCTTACCGAGCTCGGTCTTGAGCTTCTCGATCTCCGAACCCTTGCGGCCGATCACAATGCCCGGACGCGCAGTACGGATGATGAAGCGCAGCTTGTTGCCGGGACGCTCAATCTCCACCGAACTCACGCCGGCGGCCTTAAGCTTGTCCTTCAGCTCTTGCTTGAGCTTGACGTCTTCGACGAGCAGCTTGGCGTAGTCGCGAACGCTGAACCAGCGCGAGCGCCAGGGCTTGTTGATCCCGAGCCGAAATCCATAGGGGTGGACTTTCTGTCCCATACTTTGCCTCTCAAATCCTCGTTACAAAACTTTGTGCTGCACCAGTTCAAAAACTACGCTGCTGACTTTGACTTACTGCTGGTCTTGCGCCCCGTCTTGACGGTGGCCTTCGCTGCCTTCTTGGCGGCCTTCTTCGCCGGCCTGGCGGTTGCCGTCGCTTCTGCCCTGGTGACCAGACCTTCGCTACCGGGCTTCTCCGCCACGGAAACGATGATGTGGGTGAGACGACGCTGGTAGCGGAAGGCCCGGCCCATGGGGGCGGGGCGGATGCGTTTCATGCGTGGTCCATCGTTGGCTACGGCCGTTTTCACGATCAGGTTGTCTACATCCAGATCCAGACCACGTTCATCGGACAGGTACTTCGCATTGTCCAGTGCCGAGGTCAGCACTTTGTGGATCACCGGAGCGATCCGCTTCTTGGTAAATGCCAGGGTTTCGAGCGCCTGCTGCACTCCCCGGCCCTTGACCAGGTTCAGCACCAGCCGCGCCTTCTGCGGCGACACGCGCTGAAACCGCGCCTCAGCGCGATATTCAGGTTGGCTTGCTTTTGTCTCGACTGCCATTTTCTGCCTTCCTTGGGACGTGCCATCCAGGCGTTGTCCCTGGCGCTTTCCCTATTCCCTAATTCCTTGTTCCTACCGAGCCTTCGCTCCAGACTCGGCCGCCTTCTGGGTGTGTCCCTTGAAGGTGCGGGTCGGAGAAAACTCGCCAAACTTGTGCCCCACCATGTTCTCCGTCACGTAGACCGGGATGAACTTCTTGCCGTTGTGCACGGCAACGGTGTGGCCGACAAACTCGGGGAAGATTGTGGAGCGCCGCGACCAGGTCTTGATGACCTTTTTGTCGTTGGCGGCGTTCAGCACTTCTACCTTGCTGATCAAATGCGTGTCCACAAAGGGACCCTTTTTAGTCGAACGTGCCATAAAACGTCTCCCGCTCCCTTACTTCGTCCAGCGGCTGACGATGAATGCGTCGGTCCGCTTGTTGTTGCGCGTCTTGTAGCCGCGTGTCGGCTGGCCCCACGGGGTCACAGGATGACGGCCGCCCGAGGTTTTGCCCTCGCCGCCGCCGTGCGGATGGTCGACCGGGTTCATCGAGACACCGCGGTTGGTCGGGCGAATACCCTTCCAGCGGTTACGTCCGGCTTTGCCGATGGACACGTTCTCGTGATCGGTGTTGCCAACCTGGCCAATCGTCGCCATGCACTCCACCAGCACCTTGCGGGTTTCACCGGAGGGCAGCTTGAGCAGGGCGTAATCGCCTTCCTTGGCGACCAGCTGAGCCTGGGCTCCCGCGGAGCGCGCCATCTGCGCACCTTTGCCGGGCCGGAGCTCGATGTTGTGCACCGTGGTGCCCGAGGGGATGTTCTTGAGCGGCAATGCGTTGCCGATCAGAATGTCCGCTTCAGGACCGCTCATGATCTTCTGCCCAACCTTCAATCCGACGGGCTGAATGATGTATCGCTTCTCGCCATCGGCGTAGTGAATCAGCGCGATGCGCGAAGAGCGGTTGGGATCGTACTCGATCGTTGCGACCCTGCCCGGAATACCGTACTTATCCCGCTTGAAGTCGATCAGGCGAAGCTGCTTCTTGTGCCCGCCGCCATGATGACGCATGGTCAGGTCGCCCGAGTTACGGCGTCCGCCACTGCGCTTGCGCGTAACTACCAGAGCCTTGTGCGGCTCGTTCGTGGTGATGTCATCATTCACCAGCGAAGTCTGGAAGCGAAGCGTCGGCGTAATCGGTCTGTATGTCTTGATTGCCATCGTCTGTTCCCTGGCCTTCCCTGCCTATTACCCTTTCGGGTATTGGGCTAAGGCCCACGTTTCTCCGGGGCTCTAACTCAACCCCGATAATTCCTGCCCGGCACTTCAACTTGCCCGGAAGTTAGTAGTTGGCTACGTACTCCGGCATCTTCTCGCCATCTTTCAGACGAACATATGCCTTCTTCCAGTCCGGCTTGTAGCCGGAAAACTTGCCCCGGCGCCGCTCTTTGCCCAAAACATTTGCGGTGCGCACGTTGAGGACCTTCACCTTGAAGAGCGCTTCGACAGCCTGCTTGACTTCCGTTTTGCTGGCATCAGGAGCGACATCGAAAACCAGCGTGCCCTCGGTTTCCTTCGCGGCCAATCCCTTTTCCGTAATAAGAGGCCGGCGGATCACGTCATAGAGTGTCGGCATTATGCGACCTCCTTCTGCGCTGCGGCCTGCGCCGCAAGCTTGCGCTTGGACACCGTCTTCTTTAGCGCCTCTCCCAATAGCTCAATGGCGTCCTTGGAGAAGATGGCCCGCTCGTAACGCAGCAGGTCATACGGGTGTACTTCGTTATTCAGCATCAGCTCAACACGGTCCAGGTTGCGAACACCGAGGAAGAGCGCTTGCGACAACGCCTTGCCGCTCTCGACGATCAGCGTGGTGCGGTTTGCGCCTAGCTTGTCGAGCGCTGAACGATAGAGCTTCGTCTTGGCTTCCTTGATCTCAAGCGTGTCAACAATCGTCAGCTTGCCGTCGGCCAGTTTCGAAGCCAGCGCCGAGCGCAACGCGCCCAACAACTTCTTGCGCGGGAAAGCGTAATCGTAGCTGCGCGGCTGAGGTCCGTGTACGGTTCCGCCGTGACGCCACAGAGGCGAACGCACCGAACCGATACGAGCGCGGCCGGTTCCCTTCTGCTTCCAGAGCTTCTTGCCCGAACCAGCAACCAGCTTGCGATTCTTGGTCGCGGCAGTACCCTGGCGCAATGCGGCGCGATAGTGCTTGACCGCTTCCCAGAGGAGAGCTTCGTTGACCTGGTCAGCGGCGAATACTTCGTCCGCCAGCTCCACGGTGCCGACTTTCTCTCCGTTCAGATTAACTACATCCACGTTTGCCATCGTCTTCTTCTTTCCCCGGCAATACTTAAGCTGCCGGGTTCAATCTCATGTCACTACTCAAATACCCTGAAACATTGCCAGGACGGTCAGCCCTTACTTCTTCTTGCTACCTGAAGCCTTCTTCGAAGCCTTCAGCGGATCGACCGTGCCTGCGCCTGCGAAGCCACGACGCTCACGCGGCGGAGCCTTGGCCTTGGAGATCAGCACATAACCATCACGAGGGCCTGGAACCGCGCCTTCCACCATGATCAGATTCTCCTCGAGGTCGATGCCGCGAATGCGCAGATTGCGCACTGTAACCTGATCGACGCCGAAGTGACCGGGCATACGCTGTCCCGGAAATACACGGGATGGGAAGCTCGAGGCACCGATTGAACCCTGCACCTGGAACATGTGTCCGTGTGACTTGGGGCCGCCGCCGAATCCATGCCGGCGAACAACGCCTGCAAAACCACGGCCCTTGGAAGTTCCAATCACGTCGACAAACTTTTCGCTCTCGAAGATATCCACGAGAACACGATCACCGGCCTTGACGTTCTCTTCGCCCTCGGCTGCTGCTTCCACGCCGACTTCGCGAATTTCCTTCACAGGAGGTGCGTCTGCCTTAGCGAAGTGGCCAGCCAGCGGCTTGGTGATCCGCGAAGCCTTGACGAACTCCACCAGACCGATCTGCGCTGCTTCGTAGCCATCCTTCGCAGCGGTCTTGAGCTGCGTGATCACGCACGGGCCGGCCTGCAGAACGGTGATCGGGTGTACATCACCCTTCTCATCGAAGACCTGCGTCATGCCGATTTTCTTGCCCAGAATTCCAGTAACTGACATAGTTTCCTTTCCTCATCATGCCTGCCCTTACTTATGTAAGTCAGGCACTGCCGGAGTTGTGGCCTTACTTCTCGAAGGCCTTGATTTCAACGTCCACACCAGCGGGAAGATCGAGCTTCATCAGCGCATCTACCGTCTGCTGCGTGGGTTCGAGGATGTCGATCAGGCGCTTGTGCGTCCGGATCTCAAAAGCCTCGCGGGACTTCTTGTCAACGTGCGGCGAACGCAGCACGCAATACTTGTTCTTCACTGTCGGCAACGGAATCGGGCCGGCTACCTGTGCTCCAGTACGCTTAGCGGTCTCAAC
>Ga0206962_1138_pt1 | contig 23160 bp, 28 predicted proteins | sample Alteio_BWOrgHeat_27_FD_153241 | JGI IMG/M metagenome (GOLD analysis project Ga0206962, IMG submission 153241) | Enriched cells from forest soil in Barre Woods Harvard Forest LTER site, Petersham, Massachusetts, United States -... | ecosystem: Environmental > Terrestrial > Soil > Temperate forest >...
TGTTGTCGTGAGCCATGAAGTTGCCAAAGTGCTCACTGGCGGCAAGGGCGCCGGCAAGCTCAGCCAGGATGACGTCCGCACGCTGGAACGCGCAGGCTTCATGAAACTGATCAAGGACCCGAGAACGCTTGCCCGTATCGAATCCATGATCACCACCGGCAAGCCGCTGCGCGAAAAGCCAAATGGCCAGACGGCTGCTGAACTGCGCGGCGAAGCGAAAGCTGCTGATGCGAAACCATCTGCGAAGCAATCGTTTGACGACGCCGGGAAACCTGACACTGGTGCAAATGACAACGGTGCACCCGCTGTCAAGAAAGCCAACAAAGGCAACAAGCCAAACAATCCGTAAGCTTTAGCCGTTCTAAATAAAAATCCGCCATCTTCAGGGATGGCGGATTTTTTTTATTCACTCTTGATTGTCATCCCGAGCGACAAGCGAGGGATCTTGATAGGTTCAACTGAACAAGATCCCTCGTCGCGCTAAAGCGCTCTGTCGGGATGACAGTATAAATTTATTATAAACTGATTTAAGCCGTCTGCTTCAGCGGCGCCTGGCGTACAAGCTTGCCGTACTCTTCGCGCAGCATGTTTGTGATCGGCCCGACCTTGAAGACCATATCATCAATTTTTCCGACGGGTGTGACTTCTGCCGCAGTGCCCGTGACGAAGAATTCATCGCCGCCCTTCAGCTCTTCCGGCATGATGGCGCGCTCGATAACCTTGATGCCGTGCTTGCGCGCGAGGTCCATGACCGTACGGCGCGTAATGCCGTCGAGGAAGCAGTCCGGCGTCGGTGTGTGCAGTTCGCCGTTCTTGATCATGAAGAAATTTGCGCCCGTGAGTTCGGCCACGCGTCCGCGGTAATCCAGCATCAGCGCGTCGTTATAGCCCGCATTCTCCGCTTCGTGCTTCGAGAGCGTGCAGATCATGTAAAGGCCGCAGGCTTTCGCATGCACCGGCGCATTATCCGGCGAAGGCCGGCGCCAGCGCGAGGTTTTGATCGCAATGCCTTTGCTCAGAAGTTCGGGGCTGAAATAGCTCGGCCATTCCCAGGCCGCGATAGCGACGTGAATTTTGTTGGCTTGTGCCGTCACGCCCAGTGCCTCCGAGCCGCGCCAGATCAATGGACGCAGGTAGCCATCGCCGATTTTGTTGACCTTGATGACCTCTTCGCAGGCCTTGTTAATTTCCTCAAGCGTATAGGGAACTTTCATATCCATAACTTTGCTGCCATCCAACAGCCGCTGGTTGTGCTCGCGCAGCTTGAAAATATTGCCGCCATAGGCACGGATGCCCTCGAATACGCCGCTGGCATAGTGAAGGGCGTGCGTCACAAAGTGCACTTTCGCGTCGCGCCACGGCACCATTTTACCGTCCATCCAGATAAAACCGTCGCGATCGTCCAAGGGGATTGTTGCCATGATTATGTTTCCTGTTTAGATTTGATATGCACTATTAAAGCGCAATTTCAGGCGCAATACAACAGGGGTTTTATGTCTAACAATTTGATACAAGGGGGCCAGTCACAAACGGATAAGCTCATCAGGCTCTCCCAGCTGCCGCATATTCTCGTGGTGGACGATGACGAGCGCCTGCGCCGGCTGTTGTCGCAGTTCCTGTCGGAGAACGAGTTTCTCGTGACGACGGCGGTCGATGCGGCAGAGGCGCGACAGATGCTGAAATATTTCCAGTATGACCTCATCGTCATGGATGTGATGATGCCGGGCGAAGACGGCCTCTCGCTGACCAAATCGCTCAAGGCGGACAAATTGCTGACGCCGATCCTGCTGCTCACGGCGCGCGGCGAGATCGAGGCGCGCATCCAGGGGCTGGAGGCGGGCGCGGACGACTACCTGCCCAAGCCCTTCGAACCGCGCGAGTTGTTGCTGCGCCTGCACGCCATCCTGCGGCGCATGGCGGCGAAACCTGTGGTGCAGAACGAGGCGATCCGCTTCGGCAAATGGACGCTCGATCTCGAACGCGGCGAACTGACCGACGGTGAGGACCGCCTGCCGCTCACGCCCGTCGAGCATACGTTGCTCAAAGCGCTGTCCGGCAAAAAAGGCGAAGTTGTCGGGCGTGAAGAATTAGCTAAACTTTGCGAGCTGGACGCCGCCGAACGCACCATCGACGTGCAGATCACCCGCCTGCGCAAAAAACTGGAAGAAGACCCCAAGCTGCCCAAATACATCCAGACGGTGCGCGGCAAGGGCTATGTGCTGTGGCCGGATTAGTATGAAGAATTTTTTGAACCGCATTCATAATTATCGTCACTCCCGCCTTGCGCGGGGGCCTGGTAGCGCGTCCGCGCGTCTTATAGGCTCATATGACGGCCGGACGGCCTTCCGGATCCCCGCGCAAGGCGGGGATGACGAAGTTGTTAATTGTCTTTCAAGAAGTAATTTTTAATGTCCCACACCTGGAAAAACATCAAGCAGAAAATCCTTCCGCGGTCGCTTTACGGGCGGTCGTTGCTGATTATTGTGCTGCCGATTTTTCTGATGCAGACGCTCGTCGCTTATATCTTCATCGAGCGGAACTGGGACAGGATGAGCGACAAGCTGGTCTTCGGCCTTTCGGGCGAGATCAGGCTGGTGACCGAACAGGTCAGCCAGGCGAAATCCCCCGCCGACATGGACAGGATTGTCCGGCTCGCGTCGAGTAACCTCGATCTCGATATTACGATGGAGGACAAGAAAAAAGCCGCCCGCCGCGCGCAGCTGCTGGAAGGCATCACGTGGTATAGCGTTGAAGCCAAGCTGGAAAGGTTCCTGCGCAGCGACCTGTCCGAGCCCTTCACCATCGTTGACTATCCCGGCAGACGGCAGTTCGAGGTGAATGTCGAGCTGGACAACCACCGCAGCATCCGTTTCGTCAGCAACAACAGCCGCCTCATAGACCCCAGCACCTACATCTTCCTGCTGTGGCTGGTCGGCAGCTCGATCGTGCTGATGGCGGTATCCGTGATGTTCATGCGCAACCAGATCAGGCCGATCCACCGTTTGGCGCTTGCCGCGGAGCGCCTTGGTAAAGGTCAGGACCTCGCCGATTTCAAGATCGAGGGCGCGCGCGAAGTGCGTCAGGCGGGGCTCGCATTCCTCGAGATGCGTGACCGCATCCGCCGCCAGATCGACCAGCGCACCGCGATGCTCGCGGGTGTGTCGCATGATCTGCGCACGCCGCTGACGCGCATGAAGCTGCAGCTCGCCATGCTGAAGAATTCGCCGGAGAACGATAACCTGCGCCAGGACCTGGACGAGATGGAAAAGATGCTCGAAGGTTATCTCACCTTCGCGCGCGGCGAGGGCAACGAGCTCACGGAAATGGTCGACATGAAAACCGTGCTGGAGCGCATCGTGAATAACGCAGGGCGTCAGGGATATATCCTCACCGCGGAGTATGCCGGCCAGCCTACGCTGCGCGTGCGGCCTGTCGCCATCGAGCGCGCGCTCGCCAATATCGTCAGCAATGCCTGCAAATACGCCAGGCACGTCTGGGTCACTCTGCAGGTGCAACCGGAAGCGGTCGAGATTTTTGTCGACGATGACGGCCCCGGCATCCCGCAGGACCAGCGCGACGAAGTCTTCAAGCCTTTCTACCGCCTCGAAAAATCCCGCAACCTCAAAACCGGCGGCATCGGCCTGGGCCTGTCCATCGCGCAGGATATCGTGCATGGCCACGGCGGGGAGATATTCCTCGAGGAGAGCGAGCATGGCGGGCTGCGGGTTGTGGTGAGGCTGCCGGTTTAGTTCCATACAACCCATCATACCGGTGAAAGCCAGTATGACGATTATTTTCAGCGGGAACTCATATCTCCCCCGCCCCGTTGGCTCTATATGAGCGCAAAACTTATTTCCGATAACAGTTTCCAGCAGGATATCGTGCAGGCCATGCTCCTGCCGGGAGAAAATATCGTCCGTGTCGCGGCGATAAGCCCGGGGATTTACTGGAAGGGTGCCGCGATGATGATCGTGGCGCTGGGGGCGCTGGCGTACGGGGCCTGGCTGGCGCTTTATTGCGCGATTGTCGGGGCTGTGTTGTTATTGCTGGCCTATAACACAAAAAAATACCTCGTGCTGGCCGCGACGGACCACCGCATCATTGTCTGCGCGGGCATTTTTAATCAGCAAGTGCTGCAGCTGCGCTACCATCAGGTCGAGAGCGTTGACACCTTATATCCGCTGCCGGGAATGCTTTTCGGTTACGCCAGCGTTGTTGTCACAGGGACGGGCACGACGAGCTGGCTCATTCCCTTCGTGCAGGACGCCGATGCCTTCCGCGACGACCTCACGCAGAAGCTGCTTGAACGAGAAGAGCCGCTGGTGCACCAAGCTGCTTGATGAGGACGGCATGATTTAGGCTGACAGCTCTTCCGCCCGTTTCGCCGCCGCTTTCAGCGCGCGGTCGAAGAGTTCCTGTATGCCGGGATGCGCCATGAGCGTTTTGAGCGCGGCTTCGGTGGTGCCGCCGGGGCTGGTGACGTTCTGGCGCAGTTGCGCGGCGGGGGAGGGGTCGGCCTCGGCGAGCGCGGCGCTGCCGATGACGGTGTGCCGCGCGAGTTTTTCCGCCATTTCCGCTTCAAGCCCGATATGGATGCCGGCTTTGGTGAGCGTTTCGATCAGCAGAAAAACATAAGCCGGACCTGAACCAGAGAGCGCGGTAACGGGATTGAGCAGGGATTCCTTCTCCACCCATACTACCGCGCCGATGGCGCCGAGCAGGCGTGCCGCCTGTTCTTTTTCCGCGCCGCTGACATTTTTGTTGGCGACGGCGACGGTGATGGCCTTGCCGACGGCGGCGGGCGTGTTGGGCATGCTGCGGACGATTTTCGCGCCTGCGCCCAGGTGCTTTTCAAAAAACGCGATGGGCTTTCCGGCGGCGACCGAGAGGAACAGCGCGCCCGCATAAGCCTTATAATCCTGCACGGTCTCGGCCAAAGCCTGCGGCTTGACGGCGAAGATGACAACCTGCGGCTTGAAGCCTGCCGGAATGTCCTTGAAGGATTTTATTTTTGTGGAAGTGGGGTCGACAATCACCAGCTCATCGCAGATTTTTTTCGACAGCCAGCGCTGCGCCAGCGCGCCGCCCATTTTTCCGCAGCCGACGAGCAGGATATTCAAGCTTCACCAATGGTTTCAAAGACAGCTGCGCTGAGGTCGTCATGCAGGCGTATGTCGCCGGCCTGCGCGAGCTGGAAGGTGGTGTAGAAGCGGTTGCATTCCGCGGCGGCGATATCAAGGATATCCGCGACAAGGTCAACCGCGATGCCGCTCGGGATCATGCGCAGCAACAGCGTATGACGGAACGTTGGAAACTTGTTTTGATTGGACAGGTCGAAGTGGCCGAGCCACAGGTTCTGGTTGATCTTTTCCAGCGCCTGCACGGCCATTTCGTGGTTGGCCGTGAAGATTTCCAGCGGCAGCGAGCAGGCGATCAGCAGCGCGGAAAATTCTTCCTGCCATTCGAGGCTGACATCGAACTTCGTCTTCTGGCCGGGCAGGGCGACATTGATGGCGCATTCGTCAAGCCGTGAGAACGCCCAGCCCTTCGACTGCACGAATTCCTCGACCATATTGATCGGGTTATTATCGTCGTGCGACAGTTCGAAGGGGACGCTGATCATTTCTTTTTTGTTCCTTTTGCGGCTTTGCCGCCGGTTATCAGTAGTTTCTTTTCTAAAGCGGCCAGACGTTTTTCCAGTTCGACTTGTCTCTCACGCGCCTTCTGCGCCAGCGCTTCGACGCGGTCAAATTCCTCGCGTGTGACGAGATCCATTTCGGTGAGAAAGCTGCTGACGAGCGTCTTGACATGGGCGCGCATGGAGCCGAGGGATTGCGCCGCGCCGCCGGCCATCTTGGCCAGGTCATCCATGAACTTCAGATTATCGCGTGCACTTCTCATAACTCAACTCCGGATTTTTATCTTTCTATCATGGGCGTGATAGTTTATGCAATATTTAACTGTGCATGTCACGTCATTCCGGCTTTCCTGGGAATGGCAATTTTATGTTAAAGGTGTTTGCATGATACCCTTCCCCCATATAGACCCCATCGCCATCCATATCGGCGCGAAGTACGGCATCCGCTGGTATGCGCTGGCTTATCTGACGGGCTTTCTCGGCGGCTGGGCCTATGGCAGTTACCTCGCCGACCTCGACCGCGACCGCCGCCCTAACCGCGAGGATATCGACAACATCCTGCCGTGGCTGGTGCTGGGCGTGATCCTGGGCGGTCGAATCGGCTATGTGCTGTTTTATAATTTCGGCTACTACATGCAGCATCCGATCCAGATCCCTTACATCTGGGAGGGCGGCATGTCGTTCCATGGCGGGCTGCTGGGCGTCGTTGTCGTTTCCGTCACCTATGCGCTGCGCAACAAATTCCATCCGCTCGCGCTGGGCGACATTCTCGGCACGGTGGTGCCGATCGGTTTGTTCTTCGGCAGGATCGCGAATTTTATCAACGGCGAACTCTACGGGCGCATCACCACCGCGCCGTGGGCGATCGTGTTTCCGGCGGATCAGGCCGGCCTGCCGCGCCATCCGAGCCAGTTGTATGAGGCGTTCCTCGAAGGGTTTTGTCTGTTTATTATTTTGTTCTTCGCGGCGCGCAACCCGAATATCCGCCGTACCACGGGATTGCTGTTCGGCATCTTCGTCACCGGCTACAGCCTCAGCCGGTTTATCGTCGAATTCTTCCGCGAGCCGGACCCGCAGGTGGGCATGATCTGGCAGTATTTCACGATGGGACAACTGTTGTCCGTGCCCATGATCCTTGCAGGAATAATTTTGATCATCTATGCCAAAAGACACAAATCAGCTGCATAAGAAAATAGCAAACGCCATCCGCAAACACGGGCCGATATCCGTTGCGGAATATATGGGGCTTGCGGCAGAGGCCTATTACAAAACGCAGAACCCTTTTGGTGCAGGGGGCGACTTCACTACTGCGCCTGAAATCAGCCAGATGTTCGGCGAGCTGATCGGCATGTGGTTCGCGGATATCTGGATGAGGATGGGACAGCCTGCAGCTGTTAAGCTTATCGAATTAGGCCCGGGCCGGGGCATGCTGGCAGCCGATATTATGCGGACGATCAGCGGATTGCCGGAGTTTAAAAGGGCGGTGACGCTGCACCTCGTCGAGACCAGCCCGCGCCTGCGCGAGATCCAGGCCGATGTGCTGAAGGATTACCAGCCGCAATGGTATGACAGGTTCCAGGATGTGCCCGAAGGTTTCTGCCTTATCGTCGCCAATGAGTTTTTCGATGCGCTTCCCGTGCAGCAGTTCGTGAAGACGGAGCAGGGGTTGCAGGAAAGGTTTGTGGGGTATGATGAGGCGCAGGAGGCTTTCTTCTTCAGCCATCCTGCGGAAGGTATTTTTGAAACCAGCCCGCTCTCGCAAACCATCACGCGCCAGATCTCCACGCGCATCGCCGACCATGGCGGCGCGGCGCTGATCGTGGATTACGGCCATGCCGAACCCGGCCTCGGCGAAACGCTGCAGGCGCTCTCGAAACACCAATACGCCAACCCGCTCGAAAACCCCGGCGACTACGACATCACCGCGCATGTCGATTTTTCCGCGCTCAAAAAAAGCGCGGAGGGGTATGTTGATGTCGTGGGGCCCGTGACGCAGGGTGAGTTTTTGCGCGGGCTTGGCATAGGCGTGCGTGCGCAGACACTATGCGAAAAAGCGACCGATGCGCAACGCCGTGACATTATGTCCGCCCTCCAGCGCCTGACGGCAGAAAATGAAATGGGACGGCTGTTCAAAGTTATGGCCTTAATTCCAAAAGAGGCTAAAATTGAAGTGGCTGGCTTTAATATATAACCACGCCACCCCGCCGAAGGGCGGGGTCTGGTCCGCGCGAAGCGCCTTTATAAATGCGACTTCGTCGCGCCGGATGCCGCCCGTCGGCGGCATGGCGATAGTGTGAGGGAACAATGAACTACCTAACAACCAACCTCGAAAAAATACCCTGGGCCCGTCACGGCTTCTTCACGCGGCTGGGCGGTGTGAGCGAAGGGCTTTATAATTCGCTCAACTGCGGCCTGAAGACTGATGATACGCGGGACAATATCCGCGAGAACCGCGCGCGCGTGGCGGCGGCGCTGGAATTTCCGGCGGAGCAACTCGTGATTGCGAAACAGGTGCATGGCATCAAGGTCGTCACCGTGACAAAGCCGTGGGGTTTTGCCGAAGGGCCCGAAGGCGACGCGATGGTCACCGCCACGCCCGGGATCGCCCTCGGCATCCTGACGGCCGATTGCGCGCCCGTGCTTTTCGCCGCGAAGAAAGAACGCATTATCGGCGCCTGCCATGCCGGATGGCGCGGCGCGGTCGGCGGGGTGCTGGAAGAAACCGTTGCGGCGATGGTCAAACTTGGTGCTGATGTAAAAAATATCCAGGCCGCCCTCGGCCCCTGCATCGGCCCGCAATCCTACGAGGTCAGCGACGATTTCCCCGTGCCGTTCCTCGCTCAGGACGCATCAAATGCCCGGTTCTTCCGCAATGAAGCCACCAGACCCGGCCACCAGATTTTCAACCTGCCCGGCTACGTGACGCATCGTTTGAATCTGGCCGGCGTAAAAACCATCCACGACACAAGGCAGGACACCCTCACCGCCGAAATCTTCTTCAGCAACCGCCGCGCGTTTCTCAAAGGCGAAAAAGGGTTTGGGTTGCAGATTTCGGTTATTGGGATGGAATGATAGGTCTCATAGCAATGATGTCATCCCCACGAAAGCGGGGATGACAAAAAGGAATACAGTTTCAATTACCTGCCCAACCCCTGACGCCGTCTTCTCAATGCTTCAATGAGTTTTTCTGCGCCCGTTTGGGGGCGGCCATTTGTGGCGGCGGCGTTGAATGCATTTGCCATGGGTCTATCTCCTGCATGTAATGTACAGCTTACAATTACATGGTATTCCGCGCCTGCTTTTTGTCAAGATCGGTTAGCGGCGCTTGCTGAAGAGATTTGGATTCGTTGGGTTTTTCGGCTTGTAGCGCTGGTTGCGTGCGACGGCCTCTGCAAGACGTTCTTTCATCTTCCCGCCGCTGCTCCGGCCGGCCGCATCCAGTTTGGCCCAGGAGGTTTTGGCGGCGGAGAGGTGTTCGCGCAGGGCCTTTTCGGTGTAGTCGATGCTGCCCCAGGCGCGCAGTTCGTCGATGATCGTGAACAGCTGCTGCGCCCTGACCAGATGCGCGTGCCGGACGGCCTTGTTGAAATCAGCCCGCATGTGCCGGTTCGCCGGATCCAGCGCGGATACAGGGGCGCCGATTTCGCTCAGGAGGCTCTTCACCTTGTTTGCAAGGTGAATAAGCTGAACCCCGTTTGTCTCCGCTCCCAGCTTCGCAAAACTATCACGGGCTTCTGCGAGCTTTTCTTTTTTATCCGGATCGTTTCCTGTCATGCGTCATCTCTGCTCTTTGATCCTTACGAGGGTCAGTGGAAGCTCCGGTTTCTGAAGACATTGGTGGAATTGTTATAGGTATCTGGCTTGGAGTCTTTCTTCTCTATAAAGCGCACATATTCTGCTGCGTCCGGACATGCGTATGCCTCTTCTCTTCTTGGCGCCGCGCCGCCAAATTGAGCAGGCAGATAACGGTCAAGGGCACGAAGATGCTGCTGCGCATCCCGGATCGTACCAGCGGTTGTCGGGTTGGAAAAATCTTTGGCAATCTTAAGCGCGTGGTTGCGTATCATGGCCCGGTCAAGACGATCCTGCATCTCCTCATCGGTGCTTTCCTTCTCCAGAGCGGAGATGGTTGCTTTAGCGTCATGGAGATGTCCCTCAAGCGCCATTTTATTATCTTCGGCATTATCCAGATCAGTGCCGGCCTCAATCTTGTCGAATAGCGCGCGCGCTCTTAGCAAATGGTTGTTCTTCACGGCTGCATCAAGACGCGCCTGCATCTCCTCGTCGGTGCTTCCCTTTTTCAGAGCGGAGATGGTTACGCCAGCTTCGGTGAGATGCGATCGAAGCGCCCCCTCGTTGACCCTGACATGATAGGCATCGGTGCCGTCCACAATCTTGTTGAACAGTGTACGCGCCCTGAACAAATGGCCCCGCTTAACGGCTTCATCAATTTGCGCCTGTATCTCTTCATTCGTACTCTTATATGAGGGGTCCAGCATGGCCAGGGGGGCATAGATACTGGCCAGAAGGGTTTCGATCTTATCTGCACGGCCACTAATATTATTCCCCGTTGCGTTTGCCTGAATCTCTCTAAATATTTGGTAGGCCTTGCGCAGGTTCTCAAATTGTTCCGGATCGTCCATTATGCGGAGGCGGGCGGTGTGCAGCTGGAGACGCGCTTCAATTTTTTTATTGCAGGTTTGCTGTTCCGCGGCGTTTTTAGGCTTGAGGGAGGGGTCGAGCACATATAGCGGCTCTCCTGCTTTCTCCAGGGTGGCCCTGATTAATCTTTCGGAATAGACAATGCTGCTTTTCGGTTGTGTTTCAAATTCAGCAAATCTGAAGCGGGCGGTTTGAACCCGGATACGGTTTATAGCCAGTTGAAGGACGTCCTCCATTTGACGGTCCGTGCTGTCATCTGAATCGCTGAGATCTTTCATGGTTTTGCCAAGGGCTGCCAAAGGCTCTCTGATATCTCTGTTGATAATTTCATCAATGGCTATTTCAGAAAGGTCACCAGTCGTTGTCTTGAACTCCTCAAAAAGTTCTCTGATTTCTTCTAATTTCTCCATAATATATCTCCTTATTAATGTTTAATCGGGTATTTGGTTGTGTGGTCATAATCACACAACGTTAATTATTTGTCAATAATTATTTTCATATACAATAATTAACTCACCAGATACCTCAAAAATCCAGCCAAATGCGCGATTAACCCATGCCTGCAAACAACTTATTGCCCAATTTATACGGAAATTCGCAATAATATTACCACCGTATTCCTTGTCTCCCGCCCCCCCGATTGGGTAGGGTGGAACACGGCATACAGGCAGGTCTTTTTATAGATGGGCGAAAAGAAAATGAAGCTTATTGCGGGTTCGAGTAATCCGTCGCTGGCGGCGGCGGTGTCAACGTATCTGGGCATTCCTCTGGCGCAGGTGAATATCAAAAGATTTGCCGATCAGGAAATTTTTGTCGAGATCCTCGAGAACGTGCGCGGCGAGGATGTGTTCGTCATCCAGCCGACCTCGTTCCCCGCCAACGACCACCTCATGGAAATGCTGATCATGTTCGATGCGCTCAAGCGCGGCTCGGCGCGGCGTATCACGGCGGTCATGCCTTATTTCGGCTATGCGCGGCAGGACCGCAAGACGGGCTCGCGTTCGCCCATTTCGGCCAAGCTGGTCGCCAACCTCATTACCTCTGCGGGTGCTGACCGCGTGCTGACAATGGATCTCCATGCCGGACAAATCCAGGGCTTCTTCGATATTCCTGTGGACAATCTTTTCGCTGTCGCGCCGGTGTTTGTGCCCTATGTGCAGAAAACCAAAACCGGCAAGCCCATCACGGTCGTGTCGCCTGATGTCGGCGGCGTGGTGCGCGCGCGGTCACTGGCGCGCAAGCTCGATGCCGGCCTCGCCATCATCGACAAGCGCCGCGAAAAAGCAGGCATCTCCGAAGTCATGAATGTGATCGGTGACGTCGCGGGTCAGGAATGTATCCTCATCGACGACATGGTCGACTCAGCCGGTACCATCTGCAACGCGGCGACGGCCCTCATGCAGTACGGCGCGGCCTCTGTGCGTGCTTTCGCGACGCACGGTGTACTCACCGGCAGCGCGGTTGACCGCATCACAAAATCGCCGCTGACGGAAATGGTTATCACCGACAGCATCGCCGCCACCGACAAGACCCGCGCCTGCGCAAAAATAAAATATCTCCCCGTCGCGCCGCTGATCGGCGAAGCCATGCTGCGCATCAGCGAGGAGCGTTCGGTATCATCGCTGTTCGATGCGGTTGTTCCTGCCGGCGCTTAATTTTATGTCAATGTCAGTAATGCTGGACAAACGCCCCGCTTATGGCTTAACTAGGCGTCTCTTAACCATTCTGGAATAACGGGAAATATGTCTGAAAAAGAAGATCTGATGACTTTCGACGGAATCGTTCAGGAGCTCCTCCCGAACGCCATGTTCCGCGTAAAACTCGATAACGAACACATCGTCCTCGCGCACAGCTCCGGCAAGATGCGCAAGAACCGCATCCGTGTGCTGGAAGGCGACAAGGTAACGGTCGAAATGACGCCCTACGACCTGACCAAGGGCCGCATTATATTCCGCTTTAAATAATGACTATTCCGCTCTTTCTGGCTTCGGCATCACCGCGAAGGCTGGAATTGCTGAAGCAGGCGGGCATTGTCCCTGACCGCGTCGTTCCCGCCGCCATTGACGAAACGCCGCTGCCGCACGAGCTTCCCACGGTCTATGCCAGGCGCATTGCTGCTTCCAAAGCCGCGAAAGTTGCGGCGGAACATCCCGATGCAATCATCCTCGCCGCAGATACGGTTGTCGCCCTCGGGCGGCGCATCCTGCCCAAGACAGAAACCGTTGAAGAGGCGCGCGCCTGCCTGGAGATGCTCTCCGGGCGGCGGCATAAGGTGTTGACGGCTGTTTCTGTCATATCCTCACATGGGAAAAAACACAAGATCGTCACCTCCGTCGTGCGTTTCAAGCGCCTGTCCCGGGAGGAAATTGCCACCTATCTCGCCACTAACGAATGGCAGGGCAAAGCAGGAGGCTATGCGATACAGGGACAAGCTGCTACTCTTATACCGTTCATCAGCGGCTCCTACAGCAACATCGTGGGTCTGCCGTTGCACGAGACGGTTTATATGCTGGGGAGTTTGAAATATGAGCGCTCTTGAACTTTTCGCAGATGAGGTAGATGGCCGTCTTGTCGCGGCTGTCGTCAGGAACGGCGTGCTGGACGACCTTTTCATCGACCCCGCCGCGGCCACAGCTGCTCCCTGGGCATCGCTCTATCTCGGCAAAGTCATCAAGGTCGACACCAAGCTGGATGCGGCCTTCATTGATCTCGGCGGCGGTGTCACGGGCCTGCTGCCGGCGAAGCATGTGCGCCATCCGGGGTCGGATTCCTCTGAATCGCGCTCGGGCATCTCCTCGCTGCTGAGCGGCGGGCAGATGATTGTCGTGCAGGTCAAATCGGAAGGCAAACGCTTCACCGGGAACGAAAACCAGAAGCTGCCGCGGCTGACGATGAAGCTGTACATACCGGGCCAGTTCCTCGCCTATAGCCCCAGTTCCAGCCAGGTGACGATCTCGCGCAGGATCGAGAACGAAGAGATACTGGCCCTGACCGCCAAGCTGAAAGGCGAGGGCGGCTGGATCGTGCGGCACAATATCGAGAAGGCGTCCCCGCTCGAGATCGAATTTGAATCGCGCTTTCTGCAGGAATCCTGGCAGAAAATCCTTGCCGCCAGAAACGCGCTGGGTGACAAGCCGGGGCTGCTCAAGGCCGGGCCAGATGCCATCGTCCGCGCGCTGACCGATTACGGCGCCATCAATTTCGAACACATCTATGCGGGCAACAAGCAGATACTCGCGCGCATAACGGACTGGTGCGCCGGGCACCTGCCCGCCCTGGCCTCTTCCAAGCGCCTCAGGCTGTTCAAGCCCGAGAAACCCGGACAGAAGCTGTTCGATATCCATGATATTTACGCCGGGCTTGAAAGCCTGAAGGAAAGCCGCGTGCATCTCGACAATGGCGCCACGCTTGTCATCGAGCCGACATCATCGGTCACGTTTATCGACGTCAACCAGGGCAGCGCCGAGAGCATCGCCGCCGCCAACCAGTCCGCCGCCCACGAGGTCGCCCGCCAGTGCCGCCTCCGCGCCCTGAGCGGCGCCATTCTGGTCGACTTTATCAACATCGAGCAGAAGAACGACCGCACCCGGCTGCTGGACACGCTGGCGGAGGTATTCGAGCACGATTTCGCAAACGCACAGGTGCATGGCTTCACGCGCCTCGGCATTATCGAGCTGACCCGCTACCGCCGCACAGCCACCCTCGCGGAAAAGCTTGTAAAATGAAGCCCTTAGCGCCCCAAAAAAGCGCTGGACATAACCTCTGTTATTGCTTATAAAACCCTACCTCATGTTAATATGCCCGGATAGCTCAGTTGGTAGAGCAGAGGATTGAAAATCCTCGTGTCGCTGGTTCAAATCCGGCTCCGGGCACCATTCACTTAAGCAATTGAAATATATAGATAATTTGACGTTTTTGAACTCAAAAAGTCTCTCAATTTTTGTGTCTTTTCAATTACCTTTAATTACTTTCAGTTCCTTGTGTTTACAAGGGTTTACTCAGTATGCTTTTTACTCCTAGACACAAAATTGGACACAAAATCGAAAATCAATTTTTGCAAGAAATGGGCATTTTTAATGCCTAAAACCTATCAAATTAAGGGGAAGACAAAGAAAGGTTGATTAAATTATGCCCAGAATTAAATCCCAAAAAAGTGCTGACCCAGAATATTCGTTTATTAGTGCCAAAGTTATAAGTCATAGAGCCGCAGTTGATGCTTCTATAAATTACGAAGTGTTAGATAAGAAACGTCTCCCAGGAACATCCCTCGATACGAAAGTATATAATTTCGATACTCGCCTTGAGATAGAAGGCCTTTGCACTTCTCCAGAAGAAGAGGTTGGTAAAGCCTGTTGGTTTACTGTTTCTGCTTCAGAGCGACACAATAAGGAACTCTCGACAACGCTTGGGGCTTGCCATGTCATAGATGACGATGGGCGTAAAACTTATCGTACGGTAAAAGGGCAACCAACTCCCATATATAATCTTCCTAAGAGTATAGGTTATCTTGATCGCCAACGAGGAACTAGCAAATGGACGGGCTGGATTTGGCTACCATCAAAAACAGTGTCAGACATGTTAGCTTTGCTTGCTGGGCCACAACAACTTTATATACACGTTCATAAGATGCGGGAGGGCAGGATTCATCATATGAGAGGATTTACACTCCAAACGTATGACCCTCTTGAAGAGTAGGCTTATATTTCCATACATTCCACGAACAGCTTTAACTTCACTTAGATTTTTTCTTATTTGGCGCTTTTCAGACAGATTGAAGAGTGAAACGCTCAGAGTACGCAAATTTGCGCATTCCCTGCGTTTGGAGTGCGTTCGTCTCAGAGCATGATGATTTGCTGTCTGGATTTTGCCCTTGTTGGGGAGCACCTCTTTTCTCTTTAATGGCGGTTATTCGTATGCATAAGCGGCATTACCACTTTCATTTCTATCTTATTTATTCGGTGAAAATGAATTTGCTGCCAGCAATGTTATTTCATTTGCCCAGCGCCCAGCAGCTTTAAAAACTACTGTATCGCCTTCTGCCAATTCTTGGCTGCCAGAATAGTCTTTTCTTGAAAATCGATACTTCTGATTATCCTGACCGAAAATGTAGCCGTCTTCTGTCACCTGATCGTAAGTCCAGATTGTACCAGTCAATCGTTCAATATTCATCATATCTACGAAAGTTCTTTCTACATCAATCCATTAGTTCAGCATCATGTCCCGCATGTTTGACAAGTTCTCGCGGCGTAATGATGCCGAGAATGTTATCTGCACGAAGGTTGCCAGCGGTGCGAGTGATGATGGTTGTCTGCGTATTATTAGCGCGCATTCCACGCATCAAAACCGGCCATCTGGTTTGCTCTGATGCCACATTTAATTTTGAATCAATAATTTTCTCTGGATTCTCGTCACGCAGCAGGTAGAGAAGTTCTTCTTGGGCAATGCCAATAACGGCTCCATTGCGAGTGACCAGCGTATAGCGTGGGTCTTTGCCAGGGGTGTAGCCGTCGAGCCATTTTTCGAGTTCAGCGATATCTACCAGCTTAAAGTCAGTGCTCATGATACGCTTCGCATCACTTCGCACGGATACTGCCGCTTGAAGCCCTTGCGGCACATGATTGCCACGTCTTGCGAGTTTCAGTGTATAGATGCTTTCCTTGCAAAGGCGTACACGCACGATGTGGGCAATAGAGACGGTCAGGATGATGGGTAGCATAACACTATAGTTACGAGTTTGTTCAAAAGTCATGACGATGGCTGTTAGTACCGCACCTGTACTGCCACCCACCATAGCGGCCATTGCAGCAACAGTATAGATTGCTGGGCTGATTCCCAGCGATGGAAATGCCCAGACAATAAAATTACCAAAGCAGGCTCCAAGCGTTGCGCCCAAAAACAGTGAGGGTGAAAACACCCCGCCCGATGCGCCTGAACCGATAGTAATGTCGGTTGCCAATAGCTTGGCAACGAAGAGAAGTGCGAGGAACCAGGGGTTTAAGAGCGTACCATTGAGTGCGTCCAGCACTGTGGCATAACCAACGCCACCTACGTAGTAATGTCCCGTAAAACGCATAAACATATAGAGCATAAGACCGATACCCAACATGCCTGTCGCATGACGCAGATAGTCGTTTTTGATGCGGGCAACGAAAGCATCTTCTGCAATATAAATTGACCGGATAAAAATAGCAGCCGCAATGCCGACGATAACGCCAAGAGGTACGCAGAACAACAGGGAATAGAGTCTTTGTGACGGATCTTCGAATGACGCCAGCTTTGGGACATCAAAAGAAGGCGCCAAGCCTATGTGCTACTGTATCACTCTTTATGCTTCCTATTGAAGGGGTAGATTACGAATGATTGTCAAAAACATCACCTGATTAAGTGATGTTTATCATCTTTTTTATAACATCTAGAATCATCTTGCATCGCTCAATCAAGTGATTTTATTAAGGGGCGTTTTTTAATAGTATGAAATTGTTCATCCCTTCTTTTTTGGTTGGTGGGAGATGGACAATTTTCATGGTACTGCTCTAAGGGCTCGCATCACAACGGCGAGCCCTTTTTTATTCTCCAAGATTCTCTACTAAATTTAATAATGCGAATTCATACGCTGGAGACGCTACTGTGCTATAATGAAGATATAGGGCATATGGTTAGTTTAACCATCGATTGTTATTCGCTTCTTAAGCGCCATTACACAAAGCCCTCGTAAATCAAAGGACGTTAAATGAAAGGGAGTTTCATCATGAAAACCGAACATGTAAATATTTTATTGGTGGATACACACGCCATCGAAGCATCAAAAGTAAAAGCTTTTCTAGAACAGCACTCAGAACTGCCTTTCTGCGTTTCGCACTGCGCCTCACGATCAACCGCATTGCAAGTCCTTAAAGGCAAAAGCACAAAAGTTGACGCTATTATTCTTGATCTGTTTCTTATTGACCCCACCAATCCAAAAGAAACATACAAACTTATCCACGACGCCGCAGGCGATACGCCGATTATTGTGATGACAGGCAGAAAAGGACATGCGCTGGCATGTGAAGTTACAGCCGAAGGTGCATCAGCAGTTGTTGTTAGAGAAAGATTTGAAGCTGACCCGACAAGATTGCTGGACGCGATTGAGTTTTCGCTTATCCGTGCCAACCTGTTGCGTGAACTCAAGGAAAATAATGCCGAGGAAATCCGTTATCATAAACAGATGTTACACTGGATGACAGGAGGGTACTCTATGGAGGCAGAATCGGAGCCGATCATTAAAACTGCAAAAGATAAAAACGCAGCATGATCCCTCTGAAGAGAGCGGTGCAGTCCGAATAAAATTCCGTGAGAGATTTACAGATAAATTGTGAGTGCAGAGATTGTATTGCATAGTATGGACATTTCTGGACGGATGGCAGGCGGCGTCTCATTGGAGCGCGGCAGCACGCAAATTTGCGCGTCTCCAGCGGTTAGAACGCGTCCACCTTTGAGCATGGTGATTTGCTGTCTGGGTTTTGGCCGTGCTAGGAATCTCGCGTGTTCTGATGGATGCCTCAATTGAGGCAAGCACGAGATGCACTCTTATTTTGAATAACGGAATACAGAACTCACCTTACAGAAGGGGTATGCGTTGATTTCCATTCCTGCACCCGTTGTTTTACCGCATGAATTTGCTCGGGAGCAAGAGACTTTCTAACAGCCTCATAGGCAGTAGCTGCATAGGCATTACCAGACGAAAAATTGAATCCAGATTTCTCAGCAAGCAAGTACCAGAAATACGCTTCTTCCCAATTCTGCCTTACGCCATGTCCGCGCTCATACATCCAGCCAATATTAAATTGAGCCCCCGCATCACCCTGATCAGCAGCCTTGTGATACCATTTCATCGCTGCTGCATAGTCTATTGTTACTCCGCCGCGTCCATTCTCATACATACCACCGATCCGGTTCTGCGCCGGGGCATATCCCTGATCAGCCGCTTTCTGATACCACTTGTTTGCCGCGGCATAGTCCCGCGGGATACCGTTGCCCGAGCGGTATATTTCGCCAAGCTTGAACTGTGCCTGTGCATCTCCTTTGTCCGCTGCTGTTTGCAGCGCTACTGTATCAGAATTCTCTGCATAGGAAGGCATGGCAAAAAGTACCAATAAGGAAAGAATGATTATGTATGAATTTGTCATGAAAATAATCCTTCAGTCTGTTTCTGCCATGCAGCAGGTTACTTCTTTACTGAGCAGGGTTGTGTGGTGCTCTTATGCTGATTCACCTATCTGCTTTCCCAACTGCCAAGAGCAATACATTCGTACAGATGAATATCTTCATCTGTCCAGTTTTCATTACAGGCGGCTTTGGTCTCAAGTCTGAATCTTGCCCAAGAGTTGGCTTTGAATGCGGGCGTTTCATAGGTCTGTTCTTTTTTCTTTGCAATGGTCATCATGACAATATCCTTAAAAGTTATTTTTTTCAGTCTGTCGCCAACATGCAAGCCAAGGCTTCTTTATCGAAGAGTTTTGTAGGCTCCTTCTTTACAAGGCATGGCCTCACAGTATTAGCCGCATAAGTAATCTCCTGTGTTTCAGCGCCATCCAGATTAAGTGAATTTTTACCCTTAAAAACTTGAACAAAAGGCTTCTGCATGGATTTCTCCTGATTTGAAAATTGGCCTCAATTACGCTAGAAAATCTTTAACAAGAAGTGAATTGCAATTGTGATTGCTCATAGGTTCAGATGAATTTAGCAAAGGACATCGTGGGCGTTGAGTACCCAAAGAGGTATTTTTGTTGATAATTCAAAGCCAACATTTCTTACTAGTCCTTATCGTAAAGGGCATGATTAGCTGACCATGGTCTGCCTTGTTTGTCGAATACACGACCATCTTTCAGTCGAAACCATACGCCATCGCCTTCACCATCCTTATGGGTGTGGATACCTTCAACGTCTTGGGGCAGGAAACCAAAGAATTGTTTAATATATGCTGTATCATCATTAGTATTTTTTGCGGCCTGACCCACCAACTTTGTGGCAGAACGCTTCATAAGGGCTTCAATGGAGTATATGTCCGGTTTCAACATGGCGCTTCTTTCTTTCTAAAATCACAAATGCGGAATAATTAAATTCAAAATCAACAAATAGGTGATCAGCGCAACCGCAAGCAGGGATACCAGAACATTAAGAGAAAAAGCGAGATAAGGGTTATACTGTGCAGGAATTTCTTCAGGCTTGAGTGTTTTAAATAAATCTTTGTACTGCTTTGCAGCCATCTTTGAATAGAAACCGCCCAAGAGAATAAAGGCGATCCCCAGCCAGAAAGAAGGCCCTGAATGACTGACATCTTCTTTTTTCTCTATCAGCATGTGCATGAAAAGACCAAAGCGCTCGACGGCAAAGCCGAAAGCCATCAAAGCTAATGCCGTGCGGTTCCATGCCAGCGCCGTGCGTTCTGCTGCAAAAAGTACGCGCGGATCGTTTAATACAGACATCTAGGCCATTTCCTTTTCTGTACCATCTTTTTTAGTTGCCCCATGAAGCATATGCGCAATACTCATATGCCGACGGTGTTTAGCAAGAAACCAAGCTGTTCTGTCCCATTTATCTTTATCATGTTCGGGCGCTCCTCTCGCTATCAACAGGGCAACAATGGCTTCCTGTCCAAACCATGCTGCCCGCATAAGGGCTGTCCACGTATTACTATCTCTTGCGCAAATATACTGAGGCCATTTTGTGAGGAACTGTTCCACATATTCGGCATCCCCGGTTTCTGCTGCCTTGCTAAATCTCTCAATGTCATCTTTATTAGGTAGATCGGCATCTATAACGATACGCTCTGTCGATGAGGGCGTTGGTTTTGCTGAATCCATGAAATTTATTCTCCTACGCATAACTTTGCTAAATGTGAAGCATAGGGTGCAATATGATTCGTCAATTATGAGTGAATTTTAATCTAACTCTCATGTAACATTCATTTTAAGAGCCTATAATGGACTTATGGACATGGAGCGGATTCTCATGGGTATATCTACCTCTTCTTCGTGGTTGGTGAAAAGTAGGTATTTCTTCATGGCACTGTCCTAAAGAGCCCACTGCTCCTAGGTGGGCTCTTTTTTATAAGATATCAACGTTTATAATGAGCCTATGAACATGGAGATAAAATATGCGCGTATTAATCGTTGAAGATGAAGAAAAACTCTCAGGCATCGTTGCACGGGGACTGAAAGGCGAAGGCTTCGCGGTTGATATCGCTGCCGACGGAGAGAAAGGACTGGAACTCGCAACTTCCTATGCCTATGACGCTATTATTTTGGATATTATGCTGCCCAAGATCAGCGGCACTGCTGTGCTGGAAGGCATCCGTCAGAAAAACCATCATGTTCCTATTATCATGCTGACCGCCAAGGATGCTGTCGGCGATAAAGTAAAACATATTGATGCCGGTGCTGATGATTATCTGACCAAACCATTTTCATGCTCGGAGCTGCTTGTCCGCATACGCGCCCTGCTGCGGCGTTCACCAGTACAACGGTCTGATACCATTAAAATAGCTGATCTGGAGATAGACCGTTTGTCAAGGCAAGTCAAACGCGGTGGAAAGCGTATAGAACTGAGTGCCAAGGAATATGCACTGTTGGAATACCTCGCGCTCAATTCAGATCGCGTTTTGTCGCGGGCGATGATTATTGAGCATGTCTGGGATGAGAGTTTTGAGGCATTGACTAATATTGTGGATGTCTACATCCGTCAGTTGCGTAGCAAGATAGACGATGGGCATGATAAAAAACTTATCAAAACTGTGCGTGGCATCGGCTACGCCATTAACCACGAGGCGGGAGCATGAATACGCGCTCAATATATTTCCGCCTGATACTTTGGTATAGCGGGCTTATTGTCGTGATGTCTCTGGCTTTTGGAGGTTACATTTATCAGGGGGTACAGAAAAGATTATACCATGAGATGAAGCAGACGCTAACGCATCGTGCAGAGAATATTGCTAAGAGTATTCTTCCTCGCCTTCATGACGAAACTCCTGCCGTTCTCGCTGCACAGATCAAAGAAGTGTATTCGCCGGAGGCTAATGGACGTTTAATCCGCATTCTCGATCAAGGCCATTCTATAGTCTATGTTTCCGGCGAGCCCGTAGATGGGCATTTTGATCCGGCAAAGATTCCGGTTACAACGCGCAATATCCAGACAAAGAGAATAGAACAAATAAGTCCAGACTTTGCCATGTTCATTGTGACTTTTCCTACTGAAGTACAGGGGCAGTCCTATTTCATCGAAATGGGTATGCCTACGGATGACATTGAAGCGGCTCTGAAAGGCCTTATCGTCACACTATTCTTTGGATTGCCTGTGATGGTGTTGATTGTCTCTGGCGGCGGCTATTTACTTGTGCGGCAATCACTACAACCCGTCGAAGATATACGTGCTACCGCTGAGAAAATCACCTTTGGCAACCTTAGTAACCGCCTGCCGGTTCCCAAAACGGGTGATGCCCTGGAGCATCTGTCTATGACGCTTAACCAGATGCTTAACAGGCTTGAAGCAGCTTACGAGCAGGCAAGCCGTTTCTCTGCCGATGCTTCTCATGAATTGCGTACACCCTTGACGATTATACGCGGAGAGTTGGAATCTATTGCCAGTGAACAAAATCTATCTGAGGTCTTGCATGACCGTATCGGCAGTGTTCTGGAAGAAACTGAGCGCCTGTCGCAGATCGTTGAAAGTCTTTTTGCTATCTCCAGATTGGATGCTGGAGAAGCTAAAATCCAGCATGTGCAATTTGATTTGGCAGCGCTTGTACGCTCAACAGCCGATCAAATGTCATTACTAGCTGAAGAAAAAAATATCAGTGTACAGATTGTCGCCGACACTCATGTACTTGTTGAGGGTGATCCGTCACGGATTAAGCAGGTGGTGGTGAACCTGTTAGATAACGCAATCAAATATACTCCTAAGGATGGGAGTATCATAATTAAGATATCTGCGGCGCAGCGTAAAGCTATTCTGGAAGTGTGCGATAATGGCATCGGCATCCCTGCATCTTCCTTGCCGCATGTCTTTGAACGCTTTTACCGTGCTGATAAAACACGTTCGCGTGAAACAATGGGGGCGGGTCTTGGACTTGCCATTGTAAAGTCTATCTGCCTCGCTCACGGGGGAAATGTCGATATTCAGAGTATTGAAGGCAAAGGCACCAGTTGCAGAGTTGAATTGCCTCAAGACAAAAGCATAGAAACAAACGGGTGATGAATGTCGCTACCTCGCTATGTATTAAATCATCCCTACACCGTCGCAGCGGTGCTAATGCTTGTCTGTATTCTCGGCATTGGCGCGGGTCTGCGCATGCCGGTCGATATTTTCCCTGAAATTGATATTCCGGTTGTTAGCGTGGTCTGGACGTATAACGGCATGAATGCCAAAGACATCCAGAACAGGATATTGACCCTGCATGAGCGCCAGATGGCATCGCTCGTGGATGATATATCGCGCATTGAAGCCAATAGTTATGACGGCGTTGGCGTTGAAAAGGTTTATCTGCATGAAGGCGCGGATGTAACACGCGCCATTTCACAATTGGCTAGCAGTGCGCTCGTGGTTCTCAAATATATGCCGCCCGGCATTACACCGCCGCTAGTGCTGCGCTATGGCGCAACAGACGTGCCGATTATCCAGTTAAGCCTTTCCAGCAGCAGCTTACCCGATACTAAGCTGAACGATCTCGGACAGAACATTATTCGTCCTGATCTTGCCGTCGTGCATGGTGCGGAAGTGCCTTATCCTTACGGCGGCAAGCCGCGTGTTATCATGGCTGACCTTGACCAGCAAGCCTTGCAATCTCGCGGATTGTCACCGTCAGATGTAAGCAAAGCTTTATCCAG
>Ga0206962_1136_pt2 | contig 22792 bp, 19 predicted proteins | sample Alteio_BWOrgHeat_27_FD_153241 | JGI IMG/M metagenome (GOLD analysis project Ga0206962, IMG submission 153241) | Enriched cells from forest soil in Barre Woods Harvard Forest LTER site, Petersham, Massachusetts, United States -... | ecosystem: Environmental > Terrestrial > Soil > Temperate forest >...
TAGCGAGGCTGTGCTGCCGCTGGATGGGCCGGAGGGCACGAATCCAACGTGGAGTGTGAACCCTACTTTTTCGCGGTTTGCGCCTGTAGGTGGGAACTTCTTTTTGCCGGTTGCGGAGCCTGATCCTGAGTTTGAGTTTCCGCTGACGCGGATGCCGAGTGCGTGGAAGGTGCGATTTACGCCGCTTGCTGCGTTGGCATCGCCGCGCTTTGATCCATTCAGGAAAATAGTTGCGCTTAGTAATAGCGTGGATTTGAAGAATGGGCCTCCGGTGGGTGACCTGGCGGCGAACTATGATGCGATCGATAACAATGCGCAGATTCTTGCCAAGACGGCGCTGCTGAATTTGTTTTCTGTGATGCGTGAAGAGGTGGATCCGATTGGCGGTGTGCCCTGGTTTAACTATGTGCAGAAGATTGTGCGGTTGGATCAGGAGCGGTTTCTTGCCGAGGTGGAGAAGGCTCTGTTTGACAATGTGCTGACGATATTGACGGGGCTGCATGGGGAGTTTGCGGACAAGGGGTATTCGACGGAGCCGCCGTCGGATGAGGCGCTGCATACTCCGAATATTCCTCCGCAGTATGACTTCAGAAGCAACTTGATTCAGATGATCACGGTGAAGATTGCTTATGAACAGGGAGATGTGCAGCTGACAGTGTCGTCGCTGAAGTCGGAGGGCGGGACGACCTATCTGCTGGATTGCGATATGGACGAACATCTGGACATTGCTGCGCATGCGGCGGATCTGGCGGAACATCTGCACACAGGAGGAACGAATCCGCTGCTGATGCATGAGTACATTGTTCGGGATTCAGCGCAGAAATCGGTGACCGGTATTGCGGATGTGGATCTGGGTTATTTGCTGGTTTAGGAAAGGTGAGGAGGGCGACGGATGATTGTGACGATGGGCGACTCTGTGACTTGGGGGCAGGGGCTGCTGGACATTCACAAATTTGATCGGCTGTTTGCGGCGGGGCGCGACTTGACGCGAATTGCACATTCGGGGGCGACGATTGGCGCGAAGACGGATACTTCGACGGAGAAGGTTTATCCGGAGGTGCCGGTTGCTCATCCTTCGGTGTGGCAGCAGGTGTTGGGCTTCCAGGATTGGGCGGATGTCGACGTTGTGATCCTGAATGGTGGGATTAACGATGTTTCGCTGACCCGGATATTGAATCCGTTGGTGCCGGCTACGCAGGTTACCCAGCTGACCACGCAGTTTTGCCAGGAGGGGATGAGGGCGCTACTGAAGACTGCGGTGGGGAAGCTGGTGAAGCCGGAGGCGAAGATTGCGGTGGTTGGGTACTATCCGATCCTGAGCGAGGAGTCGTTTTTTGAGAATGAGAATCAGCCGAGGATGCTGATGGAACTGCATGGCGTGGCGACGAGCTCGGTGGCGCTGGGTACGACGTTTTCGGTCGAGGGACTGATACCGGCTATTGAGGCCAACTGCCTGGCGTTCTGGAAGACTTCAGATACGGCGCTGCAGGCGGCGGTGGATGCTGCCAATGAGTGTGCGGGGCGGGATGCCTGCGTGTTTGTGCAGGTGCCGTTTACCGAGGTGAATTCGATGTGGGCGAAGCACCCGTTGTTGTGGGAGCTTTCGCCGCTGCTGGATGCGGAGGATGAGGCTGAGATCAAGACACTGCGCGACAGGGCATGCACGGAGCTGTATGGGGATGTGGTGGATGCGCTTCAGTGGGCGAAGTGCGATCGGGCTTCGGTGGGGCATCCGAATGTGGAGGGTGCGGCGAAGATTGCTGCGGCGTTGACTGCTGCGGTTTGAGGGAGGCGGTTTATTTGCTGAACCCCAGGTCTGCCGGCGTCAGACCGCTAGGTTTCAGGTAGGCGTTGCGAGCTTCGAAGACTTTTTCGACCGAAGTATTGAACGTGTCGCGCTGTTCGAGGGCGTGATGAAATCTATTGTTGAACTGCGCTCTTACCTCGCCGGATGTAATTCCGACGGCGTCTTTGGTGACTACGATCTGCGAAGTGTGTTGCAGCGCAAAGTCGTAGAGATCGGTGGTAGCAGCAGCCCAATTCTCCTCGGCCGTAAGCATTTGCTGGCGTGCTTTCATAACTTCGGAGTCTTTGAACTGACTTTCCAGACCCTCGAGAAAGGCGCGTCTTTCTCCTTCGCTTAGGCCGCTCTTCTGAAGGCTCGTCCTCACCGTTTCCGGAAAGTGCTGGAGCTTTGCTGAGGTTTCCTGATCAAGCGCCAGTTTTTTGTGGATGATGTCGCGCATGTGCACTATTGCAGGACGACTGGCAAAGGCTCCGGCCGCATATAGCTTGTTGAGCTCTGGCGTCAGCTCGGCTTGTCTCTGGTTGTAGGATCTCTCAACCTGATTCATATCGGCGAAGACCTGCCTGGTGGCGGCTACGGTCTGCTTATCCTCCTCGGAGGCATTGTCGGGAAGAGGCATCGTGCCGGCAATTGTCTTGATCATCTCCGCCTGAGGAAGATCCAGGAGGCCCTTATGGCGAGAGACGGAAGAAGCTAGAGAGCCAATGATCGTGAACGCCAGGAAACAAACGGAAAATCCAAGCCAGTTACGCCTGCTGCGTCTGCCTGCGATGAGGTAGGCGACGGCGAAGGGCAAGATGAGGGTACCAAGCCAATAGCCCGACGCTTCGCTGGTCCATTGCCGATGATAGGCAATGTAAGTGACGTAGGCAGCCGCGGCAAGGGCGCAAAGATTGAGAAGAATACCCACGGCAAAACGAAAGGGCCTGGCAGGTGATGCGGTTTCATTCGAGGGAGGTTGCAGAGATGGCGAAGAAAGGCCGGCTCCGCAACCGACGCAGAACGCCTGGTCTGTCTGATCTGGAGGCACCTCCGTCGAACATGAAGGACATTGCATCGTGATAGCCCCGATTTATTGTGTCCGCAGGATGGCGTGCGTTTCAGCGATCAGCAGTTTTGGTATTTCCAGTTACGCTGTTTGCCTTCGGCGATCCATTCGATGGCGGTGGTGATTCGCTTGGCGCCGGTTTCGGGGCGTTTGGCTTCGGCGATCCACTCGGTGTATTCGCGTTTTGCGCTGGCGCTGAATTTGGCGAAGACTGCTGCGGCCTGCTTGTTGGCTTTTAAAGCGCGGGCGAATTCGTCGGGGCTTTCCGGGGCTGGTTTGGGGGCTTTGACTACTTTATTGCGGGCGGCGATGGGGCTTTGGTATTCGCCGCGGTCGATGGAGGAGGCAGCCTGACGGATGAGGTCGAGCATCTGCTTGTTGGGCGGCAGATCTTTGATGGTAGTGATGCGGCCGAGGGAGCCCATGCCGCCATCCTGCACTATACCGCCGGTTGTGAGAATGGCGGCCATTTCCTGACCCCAGAAGCCGAAGCTGCAGTGGGCGTTGAAGGCGGCGAGGTTGCCGAGAATGACTCCTTTGTGGAGGAAGAAGGGATGACTCCATTTGATGGCTTCTTCCACATCAGGGCAGGCTTTGTGGACGAGTTCGCGGATGTGGATGAGGATGGGCTGTGCGAAGGGCTTGGATTTGGCGATATAGGCGTCGACGCGAGCGTCGAAATTGTCGGCGGGCATATGCGGCTCCTCGGTTGAGGAGGATAGTTTAAGGCATAGCGCGGTGGGAAGTGGAGTGCTACATCTTATGTTCTAACTCGAAGCTACTTTGCACGAATAGCTCGCCCTGCCATCACGCTCTCGTCAATCTTGCCTTCACGGACGACAGGCGTACCTCCAACCAGAACATAGTGAAATCCGTAAGAGTACTGTGCTGGTTTCTGATAGGTTGCCTTGTCGATCACTGCGTTGGCATCGAAGACATCAATATCTGCATCTGCTCCGACCTGCAACCGACCCTTGTGCTTCATTTGCGGAGTGAAGGATTCGAGACGCTGTGCTGGCGCTAGTGAGGCGCGGCGAATGGCGTCCATCAGCGTAAGCACCTTCTGCTCGCGGACGTACACGCCAAGAAGGCGCGCATAGGTCCCGGCACTTCGTGGATGGCCTTTGCCGTCGGTGATCGTGCCGTCGCTGGCGATCATCACAATTGGGTCGGCCATTGCTGTGCGCACCATCTCTTCGGTGTTGGTGAAGAGAATGACTTTACCGCCGGTTTTGCGATAGCGGTTGAAGGATTCTTCTGTCAGGCGTTCGCCGGTTTCTACCCATAGCAGGTCGCCGTAGCTGATATCCAGCTTCTGTTGCCAGCCGGAGCCGAAGACGTCCGACTCAAGCGCCGTAGCGCCGGCGATATAGGGGTAAGCCTCGGTCGTGACATCGAGGCCCCTGGCGCGGGCGCCACGGATCATGGTCAGCGCCAGCGGTGTCAGCTTGTTGGCCATGCTGTTGATGTGAACGATGTGGACGGATGCGCCGGTGATGGCTGCGTCGGCGATCATCTCTTGCAAGGAATCGACCACTCCTGGCGTAAGTGCGCCCGGGTTGCGCATGTGCACGAAGACTGGCTCATTCCAGCGTGCTGCTAGTTGGAAGACCTTCACAATATCGGCTGGTGATTCGCGGGGCGTGTAGGCGAGGCCCATTCCGATGCCCAGGGCGCCCTGATGCAGTCCTTCTTCGATATCGACGAGGATCTGCTGCTGTTGCGCTGCGGTGGGCGTGTCTGTGATGACTTTGTCGCGGGGCAGCCACGTGCCTGTGTCGTGCATGACGGCCATGCATACCGGAATCTGGCCGCTGCTTGCGCCGTAATTGATGAGCGCTTTTCCCTCGCGCTCGGCATACCAGGGGTCGACGGGCCATACACCTTTTTCGAGCTCAAGCGCGGTGGTTACGCCGTCCATGGCTTTGTAGCGGTAGTTCTCCGCGTCCTGGCCGTGGGAATGCAGATCGATGAATCCTGGGGCGACTACGAGTCCTGTGGCGTCGATGACGGTTTTGCCCTGCATTGGGTCGGAGGAAATGGCGGCGATTTTGCTGTTTTGAATCGCAACGTTGCGGATGGCGTCGAGGCCTGTTTCCGGATCAATTACGCGACCGTGAAGAATGACTGTGTCGTAGGTTTGCGCGGGGAGCAGTTGCGGGGCAGCAATGATAAGGGACGTCAGGATCAAGAGCTGTGTAGTGGATTTGGCGGATTGATACCAGATGTGCCTGAACATGCAGCCCATGATACATGGCAATGGATCGGTATTGAGAGAAGGAGGCTGGGCCCTCTTCTCAGTCTCCTTCTGATGGTCCTGCCATGTGTCATTGCTGCTTTGCGAGTTCCATCGGCGCTGCCGAGCCACATTTCGGGCAGATTAGGAATGCTTTGCCGTCAGTGTCCGGAGTAATCTTCATTTCGACAATATCCGTGGGGTCGGAAGCATGCTCTGAATTTGGCGGATCGCCCTGCAGATGCGGCTTCAGAATCTGTCTTACTTGAAAGACGAGCGCATTTCCCTGCACATGCGGATTCACCATCGTTCGCGTTTCGATGGCGATGCGCTGCCCCGTTTCCCGACTCAGCACATTGAAGACGATCACGCCGGTAAGCGAGCCGCCATCGTCGGCTAGTGTGATCGTTCCGCCGGGCTTGCCGGGGCTGGTCATCTCCCATACGCCAGTCCACGCATGCGCGGAATCTGTTGCGGTCGCGATGGAATCCGTCGCGGATATCAGAGAACACACGGCTATCAACCCTGCGGTGATCAAACTGCGTTTCTTCATATCCTTTCCTCCTTTGGTGAATTTTGTCTTCGCGTCTTTAATGGCCGAGCCTCTGCACAGTCGCTTCCGGATGATCTGTGTTTGCGTCATCCAGCAGCGGGGCGATTGTGTGCTTCAGGTTTTTGTCGAGAAAGGCGAGGATGAATGACTGCGCCAAATCAAGATTGTGCAGCGCAACAGCAGTCTCTGCAGGACGACCGCCTGCTTCCAGCAGATACGTGTCGCTGAAACTGCCGTGCATCATGCCCGGAGGATTCAGTACAACGGCATAACTCCCACGTGGGCAAGCCGCAAGTTGCTCCTCTTTCTTCTTGAAAAAGGCGAGGTGCTCCTCGTGCGTACCGCCCATTTGTGATTCGGGATGGAAGGCTTCGAGGAACAGTAGCGGCTGTTGTATGACCGCTCCGTCACCAGACTCGGGCAGCGCCAATACGGGAACCATTGCTCCGTCGAGATCAACGCAGGCTTTGAAACGCGCATCCAGCTCACAGGCGCGAGCAGCGAATTCTGCTCCAGCCGAGTGGCCCATCGCGGCAACGCGGTTCAGATCGAGTCTATTGGCGAGGAGAAAGTGTTGCCGATCGCCGGCATTCAGTCGCGTCAGTTGATTGAGCACGAAGCGAACGTCTCCTGCGCCCTCCTCGATCCCCGCTCCTGCCTGCGCTACCATCCGCTGAAAGCGTTCCGCTGGCGACAGCCCGACGGGCGGAGAATCCTGGTATTGCCGAACTACCCTACCGTCGGAAAATACAACCACGCCTGCCGTCTCTGTGTGTTCTATGGCTGCGACTGCATATCCGTGGCTCACCAGATTCTCAATCAGAGATGTATATCCGAAGCTCGAACCACCCAATCCGTGAGAAAAGATAATGACCGGGAACTGTTCAGGAGCCTTGGCAGGCGGAGCACTTTCGACGGCATGAGAATAGATGGCGCCCGAGACGATCAGCGGCCAGTTGTCACCATAGCCGTCGCGCATGGATTGCTGAATTTTGGGATCAACATCCATCTGCTTCGCGCCGGGGAGGTACACACCGTGCGCATCGCTCGATGGATGCGTGGTGGGATACCAGAGATAGACCATCAGTTCGCGAGGGTGATGTGGATCCGGCGAGAGGCGGTCCATACGCGATGTATCGATCCAGTCATAGGCCACCCTGCCGATGCCGTAAGGGCCTGAGGGGGTCGGCAACTTCGGAGTCTCGGCGGCGCAGGCAAGACTTCCAACGAGCCATGCCGCGCACAGAAGAACACAACCTCGGGACGTCATGAGAATACCTCCACACTTGCCGCTTACTGCTGTTTGGCGAGTGATGTGGTTGCGAGTGTGCCGCCGAGGCCCATGGTTTCGATGGCCGAAGACGGGACGATGACCATTGCGCCTTTTTCGCGGATGGCTTCGTAGAGCATGTTCATGCCGCGCAGGTGGAGCGCGCCGGGGTTGTCGTTGTAGACACGGGAGGCCTGCGCGAACTGCTCGGAGACCTGCACCTCTGCTTCGCCGAGAATTACGCGCGCCTGGCGTTCGCGCTCTGCCTGCGCCTGCTGGGACATTGCGTTTTCGAGTGCCTGGGGGATGCGCACGTCTCGAATCTCGACGGACTGGACAGTGATTCCCCATGGTGTGGTCTTTTCGTCGAGGATTTTCTGGAGTTCGTGGCCGAGGGTTTCGCGTTCGGTGATCATCTGCGCGAGCTGGTGACGGCCGATGGATTCACGCAGGGCGGTTTGCGATCCGAGCATGATGGCCTGGGTAAAGTCTTCAACTTCAAGGATGGATTTCTCGGCGTTCCACACGAGCCAGAAGATGATGGCGTCGACATTGACGGGGACTGTGTCCCGGGTCAGTGTGGATTCGGCGCTGACGGTGGTTACGCGGACGCGTTGGTCGACGTAGCGGCTTAGGGTTTCGACGACGGGGATGATGACGACGAGTCCAGGTCCGCGCAGCCCCTGGTATTTACCGAAGCGCAGGACGGCAACTTTTTCCCATTGATCGACGACCTTGATGGCGAAGAGAAAATACGCGCCAATCAGTACTCCCGCGGCGGTGATTGCAGGCTGATGCAGGAGCGATCCGGCGGATCCCGCGACAAGGATGCACAGGATACAGACGGTGATGCCGACACTGCTCAGTTGATTGTTGATGTTCACGTTTTCCCTCCTCATGGCTCTACTTCCTTTTGCTGTCTTCTTCGGGTTCCAATTCGCGCAGGGCCTTCATCAATTGCTTCAGGGTGAAGCCGGCTGCTCCGGTGCGCGATACGAATTCGCTGACGAGCTGACCCAGCATGCGGTCGCGCTGATCTTTTGTGTATTCGACCTTGCGGTCGGCTACGAATGTGCCGGTGCCCTGCTGGGTGTCGAGCAGGCCACGTATCTCCATCTCGCGGTAGGCGCGCAGAACTGTGTTGGGGTTGATGGCGAGATCGACGGCAACCTGGCGGACAGTGGGGAGTTGGTCTCCGACGGCGAGCAGCCCAGAGGCGACTGCCGCCTGTACCTGGTCGATGAGCTGGCGGTAGACCGGAACCCCGCTGTGTGCGTCCAGGCGGAAGGCGAATACGGTGACTTCGAGTTCTGCGCCTCGCTTCATGAGTCTTATAATGTACTAGTCTGCTAGTACATTGCAAGAGAAAAAAATTACGTGGGATGGATTGAGAAGGCTCGGGGCTGTTGCATTGGAAGAGCGAGGGGTCTTGCAAGAGGTTCTTGCATGGGATTAAAACTGAGGGAAAAGCACACCTCAGGGGCTAAAAGCCCGCGGCGATTTCGTTGGCTATTTTGCCGGGGATAAATCCCCGGCCTACCTTGAAGAAAGACAAGTGCGAAAGCAGTCCTTCGTCGTTTTACTCCTCAGGATGACAATCCACAAATCTCCGGCTTATCCAAAAAACGAGTTTTTCGGCACCCTCCCGAATGGCGAGGGTGAAGCCTCTGCCTACCTAAGACGCTACGGGTGGTTGCGTGTGCGCATATCATTGACTTTGAGCGGGATTGGAGTCGGTGATGGGGTCCCTTAATACTCTTTCGGAGATTGAAGCGGCTGAGGCTGAGCTGCGCGAGTTTCTGGCGGATCGCGTCTCTTCTGCTGCGGCTGTTCGCGAGCATCATAGTCATGGCGAAGACACGCATCCTCCGGGGATGCCTGACCTGGTGTGCTTTCCTCGATCGACGGAAGAGGTCAGCCGGATTGTTGAGATCAGTGCGCGGTATCATCTTGCGGTGGTGCCGTTTGGCGCGGGCACTTCGCTGGAAGGCCACGTGGCGGCGCTGCGTGGGGGCATCAGTATCGATATGCGTCAGATGAACCGCATTCTGCGCGTAAGCCCTGCGGATATGGACGCCATGGTGGAGGCGGGCACAACGCGCAAGCAGTTGCAAAAGGCATTGGAGAATACCGGGCTTACGTTTTTTGTAGATCCGGGGGCGGATGCGACGCTGGGCGGGATGGCGGCGACGCGGGCTTCAGGAACGACCGCAGTGCGCTATGGAACGATGCGGGAGAATGTGCTGGGACTGACCGTGGTGCTGGCAGATGGGCGGATTGTGCATACGGGAACGCGGGCGCGGAAGTCGAGCGCGGGATACGATCTGACTCGCCTGTTTGTGGGGTCGGAGGGGACGCTGGGGGTAATCACGGAAGTGACGGTGAGGCTGCATGCGCAGCCAGAGGCGGTGGCTGCGGCGATCTGCGCCTTTCCGACGATTGAAGACGCGGTTAACACGGTCATCGAGATCATTCAGCTTGGAGTCGGCGTGGCGCGGATCGAGTTTCTGGATGACCGGCAGGTGGGTGCGGTCAACCGGTATTCGCACCTTGACCTGGCCGTGAAGCCGACGCTGCTGCTTGAGTTTCACGCGATCAGCCAGGCGAGTGTGGATGAGGCGGCGCGGATGGCTGAAGGACTTGCGGCAGAGCATAACAGCCTGGGCTTTCAATGGCAGTCGACGCTGGCTGAGCGGGAGCGGCTTTGGCAGGCGCGGCATGATGTGTACTACGCGACGCGAGCGCTGCGGCCGGGTTCGCGAGTGCTGACGACGGACGTGTGCGTGCCGATTTCGCGGCTGGCGGAGTGCATTGTGGCGACGCGGACGGATCTGGATACGATGAGTTTTCCGGCGGTGATGGTGGGGCATGTGGGGGACGGGAATTTTCATGTGCAGTGCCTGCTGGGCGAGGATCAGCTGACGGAGGCGGATGCCTTTGCGGAAAGGCTGGTGGAGCGCGCGCAGTCGATGGGTGGGACGTGCACGGGCGAGCATGGGGTGGGTTCGGGGAAGAAGAAATACCTGGCGGCAGAGCATGGGGAGGGGTTGGAAGTGATGCGGATGCTGAAGCGGACGCTCGATCCTGAGAACCGGATGAATCCGGGGAAGGTTTTGGATTAGGCGTGTTGTCCAGCAACTGTGAGTCTGGCTCGGATTTTATTTTGGGTAGGCTTCCTCTACTTCCTGCTTGAGACGTTTGAAAAGAGGTATTCCTGGGGCGTTCAGGCCATCTTTGAGATTGTGGGACCAGATGGGGCCGGTCCGCGAACCGGAAGCGCTGACCAGAAATACGGACAGGGTGTCGTCGGGTGAACCCACTTCTGACTCTGCACCGACGCCTGAGCTATGGGCGCCGCCTGTCGAGGTACCAGGCGGCTTGGTGGAGGAACCGACGAAGACTGGAATGGAAGCCTTGGCGATGCGGCCCTTGCGGACTACGAGGACGAATTCGGCCTCGCTGCGCTCTTTCGTTAAGTGATAGCGATTCCATTTCTGCAGAGCGTCTTCTACGCTGTAGATCGCCTGGCGATCGTCCTGAAAGATGTCTGGGTCACGCTCGTCTCCGTCGTAGGCTTCGACGTAGACGTAAGTGGCGTTTTTGAAGATTTCAGGGACGATTGGTTTCTTTGGTTTCGCTTCGGCGGCGATTCCGAGGATGACGGAAATGGCTACAAACCAGATAAGGCTGCGTTTCATACCGTACCTCTTCCTGTTGATTCCGGAATACGAGAGAGGCGTTCTTAGAATCGACGAGTAAGTTTTGCCGTTGTTATCGGTTGCTGTCAATTATTCGCGGCAGCGACTAAGGCAGGTTGGTTTCAGGGGCCAGATCCGGCGTGACGGCGCGATAGGATAGAGGCTGGAATTTCTGATGGAACGACGCCCCTGCTGGGTGGAGATCGACACCTGCGCTTTCGAGGACAATTACCGGCTTCTGGCTGCGGCCAGTAATGACGCGGCGGAGGACGCTGCGCGGCTGGAGCTGCTGGCCATTGTGAAGGCGAATGCCTACGGGCATGGGCTGGAGCTTTGCGCTCCGGCGGCTGTGCGGGCCGGGGCCAGGTGGCTGGGTGTGACCAGTGTAGAGGAGGGTGTGGCGGCGCGGCGGTGTGCTGCCGATGCGAAGATCCTGGTGATTGGCGGGCCGTTTGCGGGGCAGGGTGCGGAGGTGATCGCGCATCGGCTGACTGCGGTGGTGTGGGAGCACTGGCAGCTAGACGAGCTGGAGGCTGCGGCGCGGCGTGCGGGATGCGCGGCGAGCTCGGTTGCGGTGCATCTTGAGCTGGATACGGGTATGAACAGGCAGGGAGTGGGCGCGGACGGGTTGGATGGGGTTCTGACGCGATTTGTGCGATCGGATTCACCGCTACGGCTGGATGGGGTGATGACGCACCTGTACGCCGCGGATGAGAGCGATGACGTGGCTACGCGACAACAACTGGCCGAGTTGGAGCGGATGCTCGAACGAATGATGGAGCGGGTGATGGCGGCCGCAGGGCTGAGTGGCCGGCCGATCTGGCTGCATCTGGGCAACTCCGCGGCGGTGCTGGGTGGCAAGGTGACCAGGGCTTTGCGGGAGGTCTGTGGGCGATGGGGACTGCGAGCGATGGCGAGGCCGGGGTTGGCGTTGTATGGGCTGGCGCCTGAGATTTCGGGGGAATCGCCGGAAACGGTGGCGGCCGCGAGCCTGCGGCGGGTTCTGCGTTGGAAGACGCGCGTGGTGAGCCTGCATTCGATTGATGCGGGGCAGATGGTGGGGTACAACGGGACGTTTGTGGCTACGGAGCCGATGCGGCTGGCGCTGCTGGCGGTGGGATACGCTGATGGGCTGAATCGCGCGCTTTCGAATCGCGGATGGGTGCTGATTCGGGGAGAGCGGGCGCCGATTGTGGGGCGGATCTCGATGGACCAGACGGTGGTTGACGTGACCGGGATTGCCGATGTGGTGGTGATGGACGAAGTGGTGCTGTTGGGGCGACAGGGTGGCGACGCAATTACAGCTGAGGATCATGCGCGGTGGGCGGCGACGATTCCGTGGGAGATCTTTACTTCGATTGGGGCGCGGGTGGAGCGGCGGGAAGTCAGGAGCGGCCCATAAGAGAGTGCGGAAAAAGGGGAGACCAAATTGAGGAAAAACATACATTGAGGCTGAAGGCCGCCGGGCTGCTGACAAAGCTGAAATTGGTTCCCTCAGGGCCTAAAGGCCCAGTGATTTCGCAGGGTTATGTACGGGCTGAAGCCCGTACCCTTCAAGCTTTATCATCAGCCTGAAAGGGCTGAGGCCCGCGTTGATTTCGTTGGTTTTGTGCCGAGGATAAATCCTCGGCCTATCTTAAGACCTGGTTTTTTCGCACCTCTGTAAAGCCGGGCTGCTGTTGATTCCTTCGCGGGTTGCTGTGGCTGGTTCCGTAACGGGATGGCAACAGGATGGCTGGTAAACTTAGTCCAGAGCATGCTTAAAGACTTATATTCGCGGTGGATGTATGACTGGGAGACCCGGCTTACTACGCGCGATGAAAATCGCGTGGTGCGGCCGCTGGAGTGGGGCTTCGATTGGCTGACTCCCTTTATTGAGCAGGCGGGTTTGACGGCTCGCGTTGAACGGCTGGTGGAGGCCGGTTCTGCGGAATCGGCGATGGTCGAGGTGAATGAGGCCATTCTTGCGGACAGCGCGCGATTCTTCGGCTATGAGAGGCCCAGGGATTTTCGGCTGGAAGAGCGGCATCCGATGCTGTTTCCCACGAATGTGAGGCCGGAGACGCTGGAGAGGGATGCGCGGATCCGGAGCCTTGCCGAGGACGGGAAGCTGGAGCGGGCGACGTTCCTGCGATTTACTTCGCCGGAGCGGACTTCTTATCCGGAAAACGACCTGGTGAACGCGCGGTGGTATCCGGCGGATCCGAAGAAGCAGGAAGGCAAGCCAAAGCAGGCGATTGTGGTGATGCCGCAATGGAATGCCGATGCTTTCAGCCACAACGCGCTTTGCTCGTTGTTCAACCGGTTTGGGATTTCTGCACTGCGGTTGTCGAAGCCTTATCACGATATTCGACGGCCTTCGGAGCTGGAGCGATCGGACTTTGCGGTGAGCGCGAATATCGGGCGGACGCTGTCAGCGGCGCGGCAGGCGGTGGTGGATATTCGATGCTGCCTGGATTGGCTGGAAGAGCAGGGATACGAGCAGTTCGGCGTGCTGGGGACGAGCCTGGGAAGCTGCTATGCGTTCCTGGCAAGCGCACATGATGCGCGGCTGCGGGTGAATGCTTATAACCACTGCTCGGTGTCGTTTGGGGATGTGGTGTGGGAAGGCCAAAGCACACGGCATATCCGGCAGGCGCTGGAGGCTGCGGGACAGACGCAGGAGAGCTTGTCGAAGCTTTGGGCGGGGATTAGTCCGGTGCATTACTACGACCGATTTGCGGCGCTGAGCCGCGCGGATGCGCAGGGCGTGAGGCCGGCGACGGTGAAGAAGATTCTGCTGGTGTATGCGCTGTATGACCTGACGTTTCCGCTGGAGTTTTCGCTGGAAGTGGTGAAGGGTTTTGAGCGCGACGGGCTGGAGTTTGAGCGCAAGGTGCTGCCTTGCGGGCATTACACGACGGGGGAGGCGCCGTTTCAATATATCGATGGGTGGTACCTGGGCTCGTTTGTGTATCGGGCGTTTAAGGCTTTGCGGGAGGAGCCTGCGAGAGCTACGCTTGACGCCGTCGAACCCGAGCACGAGCTGACTACGCAATAGCGATCAGATCCGGATAGCGATCAGCCTCAGACCACCGACCAAAGTACCCATGCTTACTTACACCAAGACGCGTTTTCATGAGATTCGCGTACGGCTGGAGAATCATCAGCCTACGGGCCGGGTCGATGCGTTCCTGTGGGAGTTTTTTCTCTTTGTGTTCAAGCAGGCGTGGGCATGTTTGTTTGGCGTCATTCTGCTGAGCCTACTACTGCTGACGAAGTGGTTCTGGCCGCATCATGCGTGGCTGGCGCGTTATGACTTCCTTTTTCTCGCTGCTCTTACGGTGCAGGCGCTTTTGCTTTTGCTGCGCATGGAGACAGTGCGGGAAGCGAAGGTGATTCTTGTCTTTCACGTTGTCGGCACGCTGATGGAGCTTTTCAAAACAGGGGTTGGCTCATGGGCATATCCGGAAAGCAACTTCTTTCGCCTGGGTCATGTGCCGCTTTTTTCCGGCTTCATGTATGCGTCGGTGGGCAGCTATCTGGCTCGCACGACGCGCATTCTGGATATGCGATATACGCACTATCCAGATAAGAGGCTGACGGTCCTTCTCGCGCTGCTGATTTACGGAAACTTCTTCACGCATCACTATCTGCCCGATATTCGGATCGTGCTTTTTGTGCTGCTGATGATCGCGTTTGGCCGTACATGGGTCTACTACCGTCCGTATCGCAAATTCCGGCGCATGCCGCTGCTGGCTGGCTTCTGCCTGGTCGCGCTGTTTATCTGGCTGGGCGAAAATGTCGGCACGTTCGCGAGCGCGTGGGTCTATCCAAATCAGCGAAGTGGGTGGCAGCTTGTGCGCTTTGGCATGTATGGTTCGTGGCTGCTCCTGATGATTATCAGCTTCGTTCTGGTTTCCTTCGTGAATGCGCCGCGGCTGCCTGAGCCGGAAGAGGAACCCGTCGCAACTAGCGAGCCAGCACGCGAAGAAATGCACGTGTGATTGCATGCGCTGAAGATTGGAGTATCAGCGCAGGCCCGTCAGATTCATGTGCAGGACTTTGGCTGGGTCGAGCATTGCGCCGTCCCAGCGGATGGCCCAGTGCAGGTGTGGCCCTGTGACGCGGCCTGTGGCGCCGCTGAGGCCGAGGCGATCGCCCTCGGCTACGTGTTGGCCGGGTTTTACGTCGATGCGTGAGAAGTGCATGTAGAGGCTCATGAGGCCGAGGCCGTGGTCAACGATGACGCAGTTGCCTTCGTAGTAGAGCGGCTGAGCCAGGACTACGGTTCCGGCGTTGCCGGCGTGGACGACAGTGCCGGTTGCGGCGCGGAAATCCATGCCCTTGTGGACGCTGGCTAACTTGCCATTGAATGTGCGGCGCGTGCCGAAGCTGTCCGTCGGCTGGGCGGGGACGGGTGCGGTAAAGTTGCCGGTCCAGAGTGGCTCGGCGGCCGTGGAGCTGAAGATTTTCTCCTTCAGGTCAACTTCGGCGGCGATTTCTTTCTGCTCGTCGGGGCCGGGTTCTACGAATTTTGGCGCGACGGTGATGGAAGTGGTGCGGTAGTGGGCTGGGTGAATGGATATTGCTGTGCTGCTCTCACGAAGACTATCGTGACGGTGAATGGTGATCTTTACGACTGAGGGGCCTGCGGGAGTTTCGACGTCGACCCCTGCGACGGCGTACCAGTTACCGTCGTGGCCGGGAAAGAACCGCATGGTGTGGCCGAGCCACTCGCCTTCGACGCGAGCTTCTCGCGGGGCGTCTACGCGGATGATCTCGGGGGAGCCGGCGACTACGAGGGCCGGGGTGAGCTTGATTCCAGGAGACTGCGCATGAAGCGGGATAGAAGCAAGGGCGGCAAATGGCAGGAGGAGAGCGCGCAGACGGCGGAGGGAGAATCGCATCTCCTTCAGAATAGCGGGGACGGGCGGGACTCAGGTGTAACGTCATGGCCTTCGGCGTACTCCAATGTTCGTATGAGCCGAATCTTTGTCTACAAACTGCTGCGGATTAGTGTGATCGCCGTTGTCCTGGTTCCACTTTTGGTCCGGATTCAGGGGCTTGGGATTCGGGGCGGGATCGTAACGGCGGCGGATATCAAGCCGCCGGTTCCTGTGCTGGTGGAGTTGTTTACTTCTGAGGGATGCTCGAGCTGTCCGCCTGCGGATGCGCTGCTGGGAAAGCTCGATTCGCTGCAACCTATTCCCGGCGCGAAGGTGATTGTGCTGAGTGAGCATGTGACGTACTGGGATCATGAGGGCTGGCGAGATCCGTTTTCGCTGGATTCGATTACGCAGAGACAGGCTCGTTATGAGGAGGCGCTGCACGTGGACTCTTCGTACACCCCGCAGGCGGTAGTGGATGGTGTGACGGAGATGGTGGGCAGCGATGCGCGGAAACTGGTGCAGGCGGTAACGCAGTCTGCTGCGAAACCGAAGGCGCAACTGACGATTCAAGATGCGGGGTGGTCGGATGGGGCGGTTCACTTTGCTGTGCACGGCGGAGAGGATGTTGCGGCGCTGAAGGCTACGCTGGTGGCGGCGGTTGCTGTGGATTCGGCGGAGTCTTCGGTTTCGCATGGGGAGAACAGCGGGAAATTGCTGAAGCATGTGGCGGTTGTGCGCGTGCTGGAGGAGATGAAGCGTGGCTCTGAGGATGGGCGGGCACTGACGCTGAAGCTTCCGGCTGGTGGTGGATCGGAGGCGTTGAGGCTGGTGGTGTTTCTGACCGACCGGCATACGGGACGTGTGCTGGCGGTGGCGCAGCAGACGATTTCGCGGTGACGGGATCGAGCGAGAACATACCTCAGGGGCTAAAGCCCGCGTTGATTTCGCTGGTTTCATGCCGGGGATAAATCCCCGGCCTACCTAAAAACCGGATTCTTTCAGAGCTCTGTGAAGGCCCATTCCGTGAATGGCTCGTTCACCGGCAAAACTTCATGTATCGGAGAGTCGGGCCGAAGCATGGACTCTCCCGGACACTTCCGATGCTAGTCGGATCTTAATGCGGACATTGGGTCGATGGAGGCTGCGCGGCGGGCTGGGACCCATGCGGCCATGAGAGCCAGCAGCAGCATGAGTACAGGCACCGTGCAGAAGGTCAGCGGGTCGATGGGATTTACTTCGAAGAGGAAACTGCGCAGGAGACGCGCGGATGCGATGGCTACGGCAAGTCCCACGGCCGATCCCATGGCGCTGAGAAGGATGCTCTGACGGAAGACGAGGCTGAGGATGCCCCAGCGAGAGGCTCCGAGGGCGAGGCGAATGCCGATCTCGCGAATGCGCCAGTTCACGATGTAGGCGATAAGGCTGTAGACGCCTACGGCTCCTACGCCGACGGCGAGCACTCCAAAGCCGAGCAACAGAATGGTGAGGGCGCGGGTGGCGGAGACGGAGGAGGAGACGACTTCATTGAGAGTGCGGACGCGTGTTACGGGCACGGAGGGGTCGAGACGGGCGACGGCGCTGCGCAGGCTTGAGGCGAGCTGGGATGGGTCGAGCCGAGAGCGGAGGAGAATGCTCATGGCCGGCTTCTCATTTGCGGGAGTCAGGGGCAGGTAGAGTTCATCGCCGTAACCGCCCTGGAGGCTGTCGTGATGGGTGTTGCTTACGACGCCTACGACGATCGAGGCGATGCCGGTATCGAAGAGGCCGGGAGTCTTCTCATCGATTACATTCTCGACATGCTTACCCAGCGGGTCCTGGCTGGGCCAGAGCGTGGAGGCCATTCGCTGATTGATGACGATGGCGCGGGAGACGCCGGTCTGATCGGAGTCGTTGAAGAGGCGGCCCCGCATGAGATGCAGACCGATGACGGGGAAGTAGCCGGGCGAGACGTTGCGCGCGGCACTAAGTTTTGCGCCCTCTCGCGGATCCCGCGGGTGGCCCTCGGCGTCGTAGGGAAAGCTGGTGTCGGTGCCGCTCATGGGCAGCGCGCTCACCAGCGCGGCGTCTTCAACGCCTGGAATCGCGCGCGCCTGACGGACGAGGTCCTGAAAGAAGCCCTGGCAGTGGCCGGGCTGCGCGCAGGCGGTGGCGTCGAGGGAGACCTCGGCGGTGAGGATGCGATCGGTTGCGAAGCCGGGGTTGACGTGCGAGAGGCCGTAGAGGCTGTGGAGAAGGAGGCCGGCAGTGGTGATGACCACGACGGAAAGTCCGATCTGGCCGACGACGAGGGCCATCGAGACCCTGAATTTTGCGCCCTTGCCGATAACGCTGATGCTTCCGGAACGGAGGATCTGCTGGAGATTGGGTGAGGCCATCTTGAGGGCCGGGACGAGACCGAAGAGGAGGCCGGTGAGGACCGAGGCTGCTCCAGCGAACAGGAAGACGTGCCAGTGAAGAGAGATGTCGGCGAGACGCGGGGTGTCGGCGGGCAGGAGCAGGGTGAGGCCGCGAAGGCCTCCGTAGGCGAAGGCGAGGCCGACGACTCCGGCCATGAGTCCGATGAGAATGCTTTCGACGAGGAGCTGGGAGACGATGCGTTTACCGGACGCGCCGAGGGCAGCGCGTATGGCCATTTCACGCTCACGAGATGCGGCTTTTGCGAGCATGAGGTTGGCAACATTGGCGCAGGCGATGAGCAGAACAAGGCCGACGGCGGCGAAGAGAAGCAAGAGCCGGGGCCGTGTATCGCCTACGACTGCGTCGAGCAGCCGAGTGACGCGCATGTCGGATGCCCAGATATCGGGCATGCGCCAGGGAAAGAGCGGCAGCAACAGCGGATGAAGGCGGTGCAGCTCGTCCTGTGCCAGGGCGGGAGTTACTCCATCGCGAAGACGCGCGAGGCCACGCAGATCGTAGGGCTGCTGCCAGGGGTCGTTCGGGTCTCCGCCCTTGAAGGAAACCGGGACGACGAAGCGGGTGTCATCGTACGGGAACGGAACGCCTGCGGGCATGATGCCGATGATGCGGCGAGAGACGCCGTCGATGCGGAGGGTCTGGCCGATGGCTACGGGACTTGCGGCAAAGCGATCGCGCCAGTATCCGTAACTGAGGACGACGACATGATCCTGCCCCTCGATTGCGTTTTCGCTGGAAAAGAAATCGCCGACAGCGGGGCGAATGCCGAGCGTGTCGAAGATGTTTACGGTGACACGCGTTCCGAAGACGCGCTCGGGATTTCCGTTGCCGGCGACATTGGACTCGGCATTGAGACCGTAAGCAGAAAGCGAAGTGAAGGAGCGCGCATTCTGCTGCAGAGCGCGAATCCAGCCTTTGGGGAAGAGGCCGTCGGCGGAGATGGTGACGAGCTTGTCCTGATTCGGAAAGGGCAAGGGGCGAAGGACGATGGAATCGATAAGGGTGAAGATGGCGGTGTTTGCGCCGACGCCGAGCGCGAGGGTCAGGATCGCGGTGATGGCGAATCCGGGTGACTTCCAGAGCTGGCGGAAGGCGAAGCGCAGGTCGCGGTTCAGTGTTTCGAGCATTGGGATTCCTCGTTGCTGGCGATAAGTTTCGCGAATCTGGGTGACGCCTCCGAAGCTGCGCAGAGCGGCAGTCCGGGCCTGCTCGCGCGTCATTCCGCGGCGCAGGTTTTCTTCGGTGGCGAGAGCGATGTGGGTGCGCAGTTCTTCGTCGAGATCGCGGTCGAGGCGGCCTGCGCGGAAAAGCGAGGCGATGCGGGTAAAGAGAGCGCGAATTGTGAGGGGCTGGTTCATACGAGCCTGGTTCATTCTGATCCTCTATTCGGTGCGAAGGGCCTGAATGGGGTCGATGCGTGCGGCTCGCAGCGCGGGGATGAGCGAAGCGGCGCTCGCGACAGCCAGCAGAGCGGCTATGGAACCGAAGAGCACGAGTGGATCGCGTGCAGAGGTTCCGTAGAGGATGCTGGCCAGCGCACGTGCGGCGAGAAGCGCGGCGAGGAGGCCGGCGAGTGTTCCGGAGAGCGCGCTCCATGCGTTCTCGCGGAAAACGAGAGCGATGACCTGAAGACGCCGGGCGCCGAGTGCGATGCGAATACCGATTTCACTGGTGCGGCGAGCGGTGTTGTATGCGAGGGTACCGTACAGGCCGATGGCGGTAATGAAGAGCGCCGTTATCGCGAAGAAGATCGCGAGCATGGCCATCATGCGTTCAGAGCGGATGGAGTCGTCGAGCTGGTCGTTGAGCGAGATCATGACAGGAGGCGGAATTTCGGGAGCCATCTGCGCGGCCAGGGATCGAGCTGCTGTGAACAGCGGTGATGGAGAGCCTTCAAGGCGAACTGCAGCGGTGTACGAGGGCTTGTGACCGGAGTCCTGGGTTATGGAGATGTAGCCGCCGGGCGGGGTGGCTTTGCGGATGGATACGAGATGGATGTCGCCTACGATGGCGATGACCTCGTAAGAGTTTTTGTCGGCGACAACCTGCTGGCCAAGTGCGCTGCGATTGGGGAAGAGCAAGTTGGCCGCAGTCTGCGACAGGATGATCTTGCGGCCGGAGGCGAGTGTATCGTTCCAACGGAAGTCGCGACCAGCGAGGATGGGGATCTTCATTGTGGCGAAGAAATCGGGGGAGACGGTGTTCATGTAGATCTCACGATCGCCGCCGCTCACGGGTGTGTGATAGTCCTCGGTCCAGGTGCTGCCGTTCATGGGTGTGATGTCGGCGAAACTCACGTTTTGAACGCCGGGCTTATGGCGCAGCGCGTCGCCGTAGTTCTGGTACCAGCTCACGAGGGCAGCGCCGTCGAGGGGCTGCTTGCCCATGTCGAACTCGAGGTTGACGATGCCTTTGGGATCGAAGCCGAGGCCGGTGCGGTAGAGGCGGGTGAGACTGGTAGCCAGCAAGGCGGCGCCGAAGACGAGGATGAGAGCGAGGGCTACTTCGAAGGCCATGAGGAGGCGCGGAAGGAGGCGCTTGCCTGGCTGCGTGGAGACGGTGTGCGCGCCGGTCTTGATCTGTTCGTTGAGGTTCTTTGATGTGGCGCGCAGCGCGGGCACGAGGCCAATTAGAAGTGTTGTGGCGACCGCTGTCATCGCCACGAATGCGAAGACGCGCAGGTCAAGTGTGGTATCAAGCGCTGACTCTGGCGAGCGGTCGAGGATCATAAGGGCCAACGAGCGGCTGACGACCGGCGCGGCGACGATGCCTGCTGCGGTTCCGAGAATGGCTACGAGCAGGCTCTCAACCATGAGCTGCTGGATGAGGCGCTGTCGCGTTGCTCCCAGAGCGAGACGCGTAGCGAGTTCGCGCTCGCGCGCGGCGGATCGCGCCATCAGCAGGCTGGCGAGGTTGAGGCAGGCCAACAACAGCATCGCCGCGCACAGGGCAAAGATGGCGGACAAGGGCTTGAGGAAAGCAGTGCGCAAATGGGAGAAGCCCTTCGATCCAGGATCAGCGGTGAGCAGGAAGTGATTCTTTTGCGCGTCCTTTGCCCATTGCGCGTCGGTGACTTCGCGCAGCACAGCACTGCTTTCTGTCTGGAGAGCGGCGTTGCCTTGTTCGAGCGATATGCGGGGATTACGGCGTGCGATGACGCGAATCCACCACGAGTGGTAACCGTTGGCGATGCTGTTATAGGGCGCATCCGTGACTGGCTCGGCCCATAGGGGAGCGTAGATATTGGCGCGGCGCGTGGGGTCGGCGCCGATGAAGGAATGCGGCATGACGCCGACGATGATGAAGGGCGTGTTGGCGATGACGATCTTACGGCCAACTATATCGGCCGCGCTGTTGAACTGCGTGCGCCAATAGTTTTCGCTGAGCACGACGGGGAATTCCGTGCCCGAACCGCCTTGCCGATCATCCTGAGGAGTCAGATAGCGACCCAAGAGCGGCGGCGTCTCGAGAACCTGAAAGTACTGGCCGCTTACCAGTGCTCCGGGGACACGTACATTGCCGGAATTCTCGCGTACCTGGAATACGGTATTGGAGAAACCGGCGACGTACTGGAAGACCTCGTGATTTTTTTCGATGGAGCGAAGAAGCGGGAAGCTGAAGCTGTAGTTGGGACCGCTATCGTCGGAACGAAGGTAATGAAGCACAGCGAGTTCTTCGCTGTGTGGAACTGGCAGCGGCCGCAGCAACAGCGCGTTGATCAGCGAAAAGACCGCTGTATTGGCACCGAGGCCAAGCGCCAGTGTAAAGACTGCCGTGAGCGTAAAGCCGGGCGCACGCAGCAACTGGCGGCAGCCGTAACGCGTGTCGCGCATGAGTTGCTCGAGCCAGGGCAGACCACGCTGCAAGCGATAGGTTTCTGTGGCTTGGGAGACGCCGCCGAAGCTGCGCAGAGCGTCGGTCCGGGCCTGCCGGCGGGTCATACCGCGGCTAAGGTTGTCTTCGATGGCGAGAGCGATGTGGGCCTGGAGCTCCTCGTCGAGTTCAGCGTCGAGGTGCCGTCGCTTGAAGAGGGTGGTGATGCGGAGAAAGAGGATGCGCAGCTTGTGCATGAAGAGCCTCTAGTTCGAGGGGGCGAGGAAACGGGCCATTGTGGCGGCGACGCGCTCCCAATTTTCTGTTTCCATTTCGATTTCTTTGCGCCCGAGACGGCTGAGGGAGTAGAACTTGGCGCGGCGGTTGGTTTCGGAGGTGCCCCATTCGGACTTGACCCAGCCGCGCTGCTCGAGGCGGAGGAGGGCGGGATAAATGGTGCCCTGGTTGAGAATCAGCGTGCTGCCGCTGACCTGCTCGATGCGGCGCGCGATGCCGTATCCGTGCAGGGGGCCCATGGATTCAAGGGTCTTGAGGACCATGAGATCGAGGGTGCCTTGCAGGACGTCTGATTTGGATTCGCCCATGAATACTCCTGTTGGCTTTCTGACTATAGAATGACGTGGGATAGTCAGAATGTCAACAGGAAGATTTTGCGGAGGCGCGAGGTGGGTATAAGAACGCTCGGGGTCTCTCGTAGGGCAGGCAGCACGATGGATGTTGCATCGACCGGTTGAGACCGCCAGACTTCTCGAGAATGTGGCATGTAGCCGTAAGATTAGAGTGCGCCAAGCAGAGCGAAGAGGAGCAACGTGGACGGATTCACAATCCTTGCATTTGCCACGCTGGTGGCAGTGTTTATCGCAGGTGTTGGATTCGCTCTGTGTGCTGTCTGGTTCACGCGTAGGCAAATCCAAGGTCGAGGCGCGATTGTCGTTCTCGCATTCTTTATCCCTACCCTATACCTTTCTTACCTTCTCGTCGCTGAACATTTTCGCAATGAGTATCACCGAATCCGTTCTCACGCCTACGAGTCGGAAGGCTTCAACAACCTCATACTCGG
>Ga0206962_1141_pt1 | contig 22749 bp, 13 predicted proteins | sample Alteio_BWOrgHeat_27_FD_153241 | JGI IMG/M metagenome (GOLD analysis project Ga0206962, IMG submission 153241) | Enriched cells from forest soil in Barre Woods Harvard Forest LTER site, Petersham, Massachusetts, United States -... | ecosystem: Environmental > Terrestrial > Soil > Temperate forest >...
CGGACCGTCGGTTTTATTCGATGCCGTATTCGTTTCTCTTTCCGCGGACGGTGCGTCGTTGCTATCGACCGAGGCTGCCGCCGTGTCGTGGGTCCATGATGCATACGCCCATCTCAAAGTGATCGGAGCAACATCGGAAGCCCAGCCGTTGTTAGACAAGGCCGGTGCGATCGCTGATGACGGAGTACTCTTGGCTCCTACCGCGCGGGCATTCGTTGACCGTGTAGCGGCGGGAAGAGTATGGGACAGGGAAGCCAGTGTTAGAACTGTCTTCTGATCACAACCGGCCCAATCGGATGAGTTAGCCAACACTTAGCTGAGGTAGAGCAAGAACGGAATAGCGAATTAGACAGTGTAATTCTGGGAGATCTTTCAGCAGATGGCGTAACGTGCCGCAGCGTTCTAGGTTCGGGCAGCGGAACCAACGTAGCCATGCAGGGCGAGGTTGGCAGCGCGCTGGCGATAGAAGTCCGGATCCTCGGGAGTCCAGGTGGCGAGACCGTCCACGTAGCGATTCATCATGCAGAAATTGGCCGCGATGAGTACGGTGTCGTGGATTTCAAGATCGGTTGCACCATGATGGCGCGCCTGAGCAATGTCGTCAGCGGTGACATACTTGCCTCCCAGCTGCACATGGCCCGCGATACTCAACAGAGCTTTGAGCTTGGGTGAGATAGGAGCGGAGGATGGGTCACACTTGATCCGCTGGAACAGCTGCTCCTGCTCTTCAGTTGCGCCCAGGTAGTGTGCAGCCACGGCGCCATGGATGGTCTGGCAGTATCGGCAATCGTTTTGAGCAGAGACATAGGTGCCGATAAGTTCTCGCTCGGCAAGAGTCAGAGTGCTGGGTCCGCGCATGAGTATCTCCGCCATTTCGCTCATGGGCTTAGCCGTCTCGGGGCGGAATAGCATTGGTCCACGCGGGCCCGGGACGCCTTCAGGAAGTGGGATATGAGGCATGAGATTCTCCTGTGCTACCGAGTGATCTCGGCTGGTTTAGGTTCGGGCAGAATGGCTATGGCCTGGGTCTTGCCGCCGTGAATGCTATAGCGCGGAAGAGCAAACATAAGCAGGCAAGGAATAAAAGCGGGAAGAGCCAGCAGTTGAATAGTGATGGGACGATAGGAGCCTAGCGTGTCGAAGACGCGGCCAACAAGAAGAGGGCCGGTAGCTCCGCCGATGGCGTAAGTGGTCCAGGTGAGCGCATATAGGGTGGAGAAACGCTTGAGGCCAAAGTAGCGGCCGAGCAGGTAGGGCGTGATGTCGCCTTCGCTGCCCATGCTGAAGCCGATAAGCGCCGCAGCAACAAGACCGGCGGCAAGGCTGTTGGCGATCGACAACAGCACAATGCCCAGAGCAGTCATGAGGAGCATGACCTGTGATACGCGCGGGCCGAAGAAGCGATCGAGGAAGACGCCGGTGAGCAGGCGTCCCACAAGGCTCGTAGCCCCGATGATGGAGACAGCCCACGCCGCGCCGGCTGTAGAAACACCGCGATCCGTGAGCAAGGCCGAGAGATGTGCGATGGCTCCGTTGACGCTGATGGCATAGAGGCAGACCGTGGCGGCGATGATCCAGAAGGCAGGCGCCGCTAGAGCTTTGGCGACGGATTCACCAAGTTCAGAGGAGACGCTCTGATCCTGCTGAGCAACAGGACGCTCGCGAACGAAGGCGGCGGTAAGAGGAAAGCCAACTGCAAAAGCGAGCAGGCCGAGGATGAGATAAGCGGCACGCCATCCGAGCTGCGTGATAGCCGCCTGGGCAAGGACCGGAAGCAGCATCGCGCCAAGTGCGCTGCCGGCGAGCATGATGGAGAGCGCGACGCCACGGCGGCGATTAAACCAGGTAGAGATGGCGCGGGAGTATCCGATGTAAGCTGTCCCGTTCCCGACCAGCCCGATCAGAAAGAAGATCAGATAGAAGTGAATCAGATGCGGCGTAAGCAGCGCGAGCGAAGCATAACCACCCGAAAAAACTACGATACACGGCAAGATGATGCGTCGTGGGCTGAAGCGGTCCAGCAGGAAGCCAAGGCCCGGTGAGGCGGCTGCCACGGTCAGCGCGGCAATGCTGAATCCGGCAGAAGTAGCTTCCCGATGCCAGCCGAAGCTCGCTGTAAGCGGCTTGAGGAAAAGACCGAAGGTATACGGCACAATCGCCGCAAAGCTGACCATCACGCCGAAGAAGCCGGCGAGAACGACCTTCCAGCCGGGGTAGGCTAGATGGGATTCCTCGGGTTCAGTAGCGGCGACTGGCAACGTTGATTCACGCATTAGCGGACATATCCTCGCGTGGCGATCTTCGCAGCGTGGAGGGCGTGGTTTTCGGCCGAGACAGGATGGACGCCGGTAGAGTTGATCCATCGATTGTAGAAATTGAAAAGCGCCGAGACGGTGATGGCATAGTAAATTGCGGCGTCTTCCCATCCATGTGCATAGAGAGGCTGCATGTCTTCCCGGGTAATCTTGCAGGATTCCAGTGTGACCTTACGAACGAATCGCAGCAAGGCTTTTTCGCTGTCGAGAATCGGCGCGGTTTCGAGATCGTCGATGACCGACTGCACCAGCGCTGGATCGTTCAATAGCTGTGCCGTAACGGCAGCATGAGAGCGCATGCAGAACTGGCACTCATTGAGCGAAGAGGTATACGTCGCGATGAGTTCGCGGAGCGACGAGGGGATCGGCCCAGGCTCATACATTACGGCGTGAGTAAAGCGCCCAAGATGGATCGTCATCTCAGGGCGGAATGCGAGCAGGTGCCAGATCTGCCAGTATTCCTGCCCGCCTTCGGGGTTGGCCTTGGCAGCGTTGATCAAGTCGAGATAAGGGCTGGGCTGCGGATTATTCTCCACGCCGGGAAGATAGATTGGTTCCATCGTTGCGGATGCGGTCTCTGCTGTGGCCATGATTTCCTCGTAACCTCGAATCAGAAGATGGTCTTGAGCGCGAACTGAGTTAAGCGCGGCGGGCCGGCAAGCAAAATCCGGCTGAAGGTGGGTGATGCCAGATCGGCGATCGGCAACCCGAAGTTGGCGTGGTTGGCGACGTTGAAAGATTCGGCCCGGAATTGGAGGCCGACGCGCTCGGTGATCCGGAAATACTTGATAACGGAGAGATCGACGTCGGCGGAGGCTGGTCCTCGGGCAATGTTCCGTCCCGCATCGCCGAACTGGCCCGCATTGGTAATAGGACTGAGACGCTGGAAGTTAGCGGGGTCGATCCATTGCGCAACGGTATGGGGTCCATGGTTGGGGTTTCCAATCACGTTGGGACGGCTGGCGGGGTATCCCGAGATAGGCGGCGCGGATGCCTGGAGAGATGCATTGGTGCTGTCATAAATAGTGTACGGCGTGGCCGAGTTGGCGATGGCGATGGCGTTCAACTGCCAGCCGTCGAGGATTTGACCGGCAATACCTCTCTTGCCATGTGCAAAGGGGATGGCCCAACTACCGCTGGCGACGAAGCGATGGCGCGCGTCGAAGAGCGACGGACCATGCTCTGCCTTGAGGTTGAAGGGGTTCTGCGCCAGGTCGTTTTCACCTCCGAGCGGCTTGGCCGACGCGCCTTGCAGGTTCATCGATGAAAGGTAGTCGAGAGTCTTCGAATACCAGTAAGAGACATTGAATCCCAGGCCGTGCGTGGCCTGCCGCGTGAGACTCAACTGGCCCGCGTGATAAGTGGAGTTTTGCCCATAGGTGAGCTCGGCGATAGTGGCGTACTCGCAGGCGCCTCCATCGGGAGGACAATTGGCGTAGATACGGCGGCGGTCTGCATTCTGCGCGGTTGCGCCGGGACCGTACACAGCTGGATTGGCGTCGATGTTACGTGGAATGTGCGTTCCTTTCGTGCCGACGTAGCGGCCTTCAAGAACGTAACTCTTGGCAATCTGGCGCTGCACCGAGAGGTTCCAATCCTGGGCATTGGTAGGACGGGAATGCGTGTCCATCACGAACGGCGTAGAAGGCTGGACAAAGGTGTCAGGCTCAGGAATAGGAACGTTACTGTAGGGCGAGTCGAAGTCAAGGGTCGGCGGAGTGATTTGCACGAACTGTGCCCAGGGCAGGGAACTGATCGGAGCCTGCGAGGTTACCCCCATGCCGTTGGAGTAAGGGTCGTAGAAGATGCCATACGACGAGCGGATAGACCAGACGTCGCGCCCCGTCGGATCCCATACGAAGCCTACGCGAGGCATGAAGCCCTTGTAGTAGCTCGGCGCGATGCCGCGAGAAACTCCGGGGTCGCCAGGAAACAACAGGCCGACAGGCGCATTGGGCATGACATGCGATTGCACGCCCGGAATGAAAGCGTTGAGCCGATTGCGCGTTTCCGTGTTGGGATTGATGATCTCGTAGCGCAGGCCGTAGTTGATGGTGAGGTTTTTCTTTGCATGCCACTCATCCTGATAGTAGAAGCCCGCGCCCCAGTTGCGCACGTAACGAGTGAAGTCTCCGCGCCCCTGGTAGAAGACCACGGGGGCACCCAGAAGCAGGTTCGCAAAGGCGTCGTTCGTTGGAAAGGACGAGGCAAAAATGAAGAAGGCGTTAGGCGCGATGGACTGGAAAAGATTGAGCTGATGACGGCGGAATTCGCCACCGATTTTGATCCAGTGATTGCCGTGAAGCACCGACAGACCGTCGTGGACCTCGTAGGTATTCTGCACTGAAGTGCGAGGCCCGGTGATGGCTCCGCCAACCGGCGAATAGCCGGCGAGATTGAAGAAGGGTGGGCCTTCCCCGATGACCGAGGCAGGATCATAGTCGAATCCGAGAGCACGCGGCGGGGTCTTGTTCAGGCGTTGATCGAAGAGAAATTCGTAGCGGAAGAAAGAGCCTTCAAAGGAGTTGGTGATGTGAGAGTTAACGAGCATAGTGTGCCCGGCAACAAAAGAATGCGCGGTGAAGTCATCGCGCGTGGGATAGCCAGGCAGGTCAGAGCCGCGGACGGAAACAGGGTTGATGTTGTATCCCGTGAAGTACGAGTAGCGGCCGAAGAACTGACTCCTGTCGTTCTGGTGATAGTCGATGCGAAGGCCCGTCTGGTCGTCGTCGTTCGTGCCGACCACCGTGTCAGTGTAGACATTGGCGCTCGTGTTGCCGGCGGGATAGAGATTGGCGACGTTGGCGCCAACCGGGTTGATCGCGCCGGCGGGAATCTTGTTGCCGGGGAAAGGCACACCGCCGGCTGCATAGTTGATGAGCGGATAGCCAAGTCCGGAGAAGTCTCCCTCCTGCTCAGCAGCCGTGGGCACCGTGGCTGACGTTGTAATGCCCTGCCGGTTGCGGAAACCCTCGTAGTATCCGAATGCAAAGAGGCGATCCCTGCGGATGGGCCCGCCGGCGGTAACGCCGAACTGATTCTGCTTCAGCGGTTCGACCTCTGAAGAGAAATAATTACGTGTATCGAGCGCATCGTTGCGGAAGAATTCATAGGCCGTGCCATGGAGTTCATTGCCACCTGAACGGGTGACGACACTGGTCGTCGAGCCAGTGTTGCCGCCATATTCGGGAGGCGCCGTGTTCGTCAGGATGCGGAACTCCGCGATGGCATCGATGGGGATCTTGAGAGCATAGCCGCCATCCATGCGGTTGACGTTCTGCGCACCGTCGAGAAGGAAATTGTTGCCCTCCGGACGCTGCCCATTGACGGCGTAAGACTGGCCCTGGCGCAGTGAGCCGCCTTCGGTGAGCACTCCAGAAGAGATCGGAGCGACCCCGGTTTGCAACAAGCCGAGCTGGGCAAAGTTACGGCCATTCAGGGGCAGGTCCAGCACCTCTTTACTGTCCACCACTTTGCCAAGTGTGTTGGTAGTTGTGTCGATAGTTGGAGGGGCGTCATTGATGACGATCGACTGGCTGACTGAGCCGAGGGCCAGTGAAACATCGATGCGACTCGTCTGGCTGACCGTGATCTCAATCGGTGCCTGCGAGAAGTGGGCGAAGCCAGGAGCATCTGCAGAGAGCGAATAAACGCCAACGCCAAGCTGCACGAAGCGATAGAGACCTTCGCCATCAGAGACCTGCGTGCGGGTGGCGTTCGTAGCAAGATTTTTGAGTGTGACATTAGCGCCATTAACGACAGCTCCGCTCTTGTCGAAGACGTGACCTTCGAGGGAGCCCACCGCATCCTGTCCATATGCGCGCTCGTTCAATGTGAAGAACGCAAGAAGCAGGCCGACAAACAGGATCGAGTGTGAATAGCGTTTCCGAACAGATTCCAGGTCTGGGTAAGCGAATTTCCTCATCAATTGCCTCTCCGCAAAACGACGATCGCCGAACCGCAGTGCGTGAGTTCTTCTGGTTTGCAACGAATTCTGCTGTTGCAGATCGGCAGATCAAACTCTAAGTTGGCTCGCTCTCGCTGTCTTGGGTCGAAGTGAGGAAATTTACGTCCATCGAAGGATGGATCGGAATGTCATGTGTTGATTTCGCCGCAACGGACCAGGAGCAATTATCTGCATTCAGTAAACCAGGGGGAGGAAATGGACTAGAAAGCGTTCTGTTTTCACGAATAAACCATGTCTATAAAATATGCTTTGGGAGTGAGCCAGCCAGCAAAGGAGTATTGACATGGCGGACGAAAGCCTTCTACCACCGCAGCAGCACCATCTGAGGGAGAGAGCCTCCGCTGAATTCAAGCGGTTCATCATAATCTTCCTCTACCTTTGGGTTGTCTTTGCCCTCCTGTCTATCCACAAGAGCGTCATCCTGTCACAGCACCATTTGGATTATCCGGAAAATGCCTTTGCCATAATTAACGCGTTCGTTTTTGCAAAGGTCCTGCTTATCGGTGAACATTTTCGCCTGGGAACGCGGTTCAACGATAAGCCGCTCATCTATCCCGTCCTGCACAAATGCTTCATCTTCACTTTGGTGCTCATTTGCTTTCACATCACAGAGAACGTCCTGGTGGGAGTGTGGCGCGGCAATACGGTCGTCGATAGCTTGCCGCCGGTTCTGGGAGGGAGCGTGAAGGGCCTCCTGTCTGTGAGTGTCATATGCTTTGTCGTCTTGTCCCCCTTCTTCGCATTCAGAGAGATTAGCCGAATAGTTGGCCGGAGAGAGATGTCGGATCTCTTTTTTCGGCGCAGAGGGAACGACACGGGGTCGCTGTCGTCGGGGCGGCGCTAGGCCAGGCACATCTGCAGAGACACTGACGATTGAGTCCATAGACCGAAAAGAGTTTTCGCAATTCCAAGCACAACGAGAGACCCACCCATAAAAATGGGTCCGAGTCTCTCTTGAGTTTGAACAGCTATCTCTCGTCGTTGTGAGAGTTGGCCTGCTTTCCTTCTCCGGGGAAGACAACTTCCTCTGTCGACGTGGAAGTAGTTCCGAAGCTCGGATTGATATAGTGCTGGAGGAAAGCGAGTTGCTTCTGCAAGGCATCCAGTCGATGGGCGGGTTGGGAAAATCCATGAAGCTCGTTTGGATAAGTAAAGTAGTAGACCGTTTTGTGCTGTGCACGAAGAGCCTTCACGAACTCAGCTGAATTCGCCGGTGGGACCTGCGGATCATCTTCGCCGTGCATGACCAGTAATGGCGTCCGGACCTTGTCGATTTGTAGCAGCACGTTCGCGCGCTTATAGACCTCGGGCTTCTCGCTGGGTGCGCCACCCATCTTCATCATCCATCGGATAGAAGAGCTGGGATTAGTGCGTTGTACGAAGAGGTCGCGATCCACAACACCATAGAGTTCGATTGCCGCAGCGAACAGTTCGGGATAATGAACAACCATATACGCCGTCATTGTGCCGCCATGACTCCCGCCTCCGATAGCGAGACGAGCTGGATCAGCCAAACCCTGAGACACAAGAGACTGTGCACCGCTTGCGACGTCATCCACCTCACCACCGTTCGAATCTTCAACGTTGAGATTGCGGAAAACCTCGCCGTAGCCGCTGCTGCCGCGATAGTTTGGCTCAAGAACCAGATAGCCGGATTGGGCAAGGAACTGCGCCCACCCATCGGGACGATATACATCCTGTCCCTCTGGACCTCCGTGTACCCAAACCACGAGCGGCAGCCTAACGCCCGGCTTCGTTTCCTTCGGCTTGTAGAGCAGGCCAACAATTGGCTTACCGTCCTTCGATTGCCACGTTATGCGCTCAGGAACCTGCGCGGAGGCCTCGTAATTCTTCGACGTTGTGTGTGTGATCTGCTTCGCCGTTGCGACAGAGTCAGCCTCCGCAACGAAGAGATCCGCGGTCTCCACAGGAGACTGGTGATTGAAATAGATATGTTTTGAGTCCGGAGCCCACTGAGGATCGTTAACGGTACCCGGCACATCGAACTTGGCAACCTGGTGTGCCTCTCCACCATGTGCCGGAACGATCCAAAGGTTTGTCGCTTCTAGCAGGTCGCGACTGGAAACAAAGGCAATATTTTTCCCGTCTGGTGAGAACTTCGGATCTTCGTCTTCAAAAGAACCGTCGGTAATTTGCCGCGGTTCGCCGCCCTTGACGGACAACAGGTAGAGATGGCTCCAGCCCGAGTTCTGCAACACCGTGACAAGTTGTTGACCGTCAGGCGACCATTCGGCACCGCGAATCGACCAGCCACCACCGCGATCAACGGGCGATGTATAGAGAACGGCAGGCTCACCTACACGCTGACCAGAGTCGGGGTTGAAATGGATGAGGTTCAATCGGCCACTGAAGTACTCCTTCAAGCGCGAGACATACACGATCGAGTCGCCATTCGGTGACCAGCGGCCCTCACCGGCCTCATCGTGCAGGCCAGTGAGAAAGTTAGTAGACTCTCCGTCCGCAGAGACAACAAGGAGGCTGTTCGTGCCACGTCGCCCGCTTTGGAAGAGAATCCAACGTCCTTTAGGCGACCACTGCGGCGCTCGATCGGTAGCTTGACGCGGATCACCTGCGCCCGCCGGTGCATTCGTCAACCGATGTGGCGCGCCGCCTGCAACAGGCACAACCCAGATGCTGCCCTGGCTGACGAATGCAAGTTGCTTGCCATCAGGCGACCACGCTAGACCAGACTTTCCTCCTTGTGTGCCGGTGAGCGTAACGGGCCAACCGCCTTCGGCGGGGAGAAGAACGATCTGTCCATCGCGTGTGAGCGCAATGGTCTTGCCGTCTGGAGAAAGCGCAGTCGCGCCGATGCCATCCGGTGTGACGATCTCCTGCAGCGTGAGGTGAACACGTGATTGGGCGAAGGAAGGAGTTGCCTGCACAATCGTGAGCAGCAATGCAGGCAGAGTCAAGCCATGAAGCAAGCGACGAAGAGATGACATAGATCAGATATCCTGGAATTTTCGAATGTACTGAGTGATCTGTGGGATTATCGTGAACCTTACACCAGGTTCCTGAATGAACTACGTCAGCTAGAAGTGGTAGCGCAGTCCGATTTGAGCCGATCGCGGCAACTGAACGTTCTGCAGCTCACCGAAAGTGGCAGAGGCTGAGTTGTTGCCATTAACAAACTGTTGCGCTGCGCCGTTGTTGGTTACGTTGTAGATGTTGAGATTGGCTTCAACAGTCTGCCGTTCAGTAATATGAAACTCACGGCCAACGAGGACATTCCATTGCAGCAGCCACGGGCACCAGATCTGACCTGTGCCCCGATCCTTGTACTGGAATCGATAAGTGGTAGCAAGTGGATTCGAAACTGTGCGGCCATCGACCTTCAGCGTGGCCGGACCGTATTGACCATCGTAGGGCGTGCCCAGTGCGGCTAACGTCGTGATCACCGGCCCGCCAGGTGTGCCCGATTGAGCCGTGAAGACAGTGGACAGACGAAGCTTCCATGGCGCGCTCCATGTAACACCAGTGCGTGATTGATTCCGCTGCCACATTCGGTTGCGCGTGTCGCCCGTCCAGTCGTTGGTAACATATCCGCGGACTGAGCCAACCCCGGCGTTGTTTGCGAATTTGGTCGGTTCAATTATGGCAGTTGGATCCTCTGGTTGGAAGGTTCCAGCCAGGTGATTAGGCGAGTAGGTATAGGTGCTGAATAGCTGCAGGGCGCGCGTCTGCTTGCTCACGCTTACCTCGATTCCTTGATAAACAAACCAGTTCCACTTGTTGTTCGTGACATAGTAAGTGTTGTTGAGAGCTGGATTAACGAGCCCTCCCCAGACTGTCTGGCCATCGGTGGTCGTGTAGATCTGGTTGGTGTCGTACATTGCAGGGCGGTCGCGGTATTCGCGATCGATGTAGCTCACGTCAATGGCGACTTCGCCCCTGAGCTGCGCGCGATAACCAACAAGCCATTCACGCACATAACCCTGATGGCGATGAGGATCAAACGTCTTGCCAAGGAAGCTGGAGGTATTCCCCGGCGTCGTGATAGGAGTTCCGAAGATCGAGCCGTCAGGGTTGTAGTAGATGTCCGTGGTAGTTACAGTGCTGTTTGCAGCAGTACCGAGATAGCTGGCGTTGGTGATATCGGTGATTTTTGTCCAGCTCGCGCGGACAACATTCCTTTGATCCTTCGTCAAAACATAAGCGCCTCCGACACGCGGCGCCCAATTCCACGAATGCTGCGTTGTCACTTTGAACTGCGCATCGCGGCCCGAAATCCAGTCTGGCCGCAGACCGGCGGTGATTGAGAGCCGGGAGATCGGATGCCAGCGGTCCTGGATATACCAGGCATAATCGTTCGCGCCAATGTAGCTCGATAGAAAGCTGCTTGTCCCGTTAACGGAGTGTGTGTGAAAGACGGTGTAACCCTGCGTAGGATCGTTGGGATTGTTCAGGGCGACGTCTTCCTGAACAATGCCCCCACCGTTCGCATAATAGGACGTCACCTTGCTCAGCTCATGGGGCTGAAGATAGAAGCCTGCAGCAAGTTCATGCGTGCCGACAGCTCTGGGGATGTAATACGTAACGTCGCCAGTAATCGACTCTTTCTGCGCGGGATTCAGCGAAACGGAGGAGAGATTGTTCAGCGTAGCAAGCGATGCCCCTTGGCCGACGAGGGTCCCGGCCGATTGCGTGGCAGTGAGATAGATGTCCTCTTCAGGTTTACTGCCAACGCCACCGATCGCACTCAGGCTGCTGTTGACGCCCTTGTTGTTGTAAGAGACAAGGAAGCGCGTAGTAAGACGCGGCGTCCACTGTGAGATCAGGCGCAGGCCGTAAGCGCCACCGCCGAACTGGCTCTTCGCGATGTCCTGCGTATACCACTGATAGTTCGCGTCCTGCTTGCGACTGTCGTACTGAGCAATGCCCATCAGCCGGTGACGCGTACCGAGTTGCACGGAACTGTTTCCAAGGAAAACAAAGCCGCGCGACTCGTTGGGGAAGGAGCTGAATGCGGGGTAAATCTCTTTCAGGTAAGCAGTCTGTCCACCAGTCTGGCTGATGCCGTCGTCGCGATGAATATAGCGTCCCGAGAAAAAGAACCAGGCACGCTGCTTTTTGATTGGTCCGCCCACGGAGAAGTCGGGCTGCTGAGAAGCCGAAGCGGCGGCATTGCCGTTCGGTACATTGTTGCCGTTGAACGAGGCCGGTCCAATAAGATAATAGACCGAACCGTGGTACTGATCGGCGCCCACTGGGCTGGCGAGATTGATGACCATACCCATTGCCGCAGGGGAGGACGCATCGTTGGCGCCGGTCTTGGTCTGAATATCCCCGAGAGACTCGTTAGCGATGGAGATCGTATTTGAAGGCCAGTTTTGTTCGAAGCTGCCAATATCCATACCGTCAAGCAGCGTTGCGTGGTTCTCATTCTCTGAGCCGCGCAGGAAATAAGTCTGTCCTCCCTCGGCATCGCTGGATGCCGAGATAATGCCCGGCGTGATCTGCAGAGAGTCTGACCAATCATGACGGCCCGTGATGGGAACACTACGCAACAATTCGCCGCTCAGGTTAGTAGCCTGCTCGGCGCTCTGTGTGTCAATGAGTGGCGCCTCACCCGATACCTCTACCGTCTGACCTGTGGAGCCGACCTTGAGCTCAAAATCTACGGTGACATTAAGACCCGCGCGAACAATAAGTCCCGTGCGCTGAATCTTTTCGAACCCTGGGACTTCCGTTTCGACTGTGTAGTCGATGCTGGGCGGAAGTTCAGTGAGTCGATAGTTTCCCTCAGGGTCGCTGACCGCTTTGAACGTGCCGCCAACTGTCATGCTGTGTGCAACGATGTTGACGTTTGGCAAAGCGGCTCCGGAGCTGTCCGTGACCTGTCCATGAATGGTGCCGTCGGCCGTGGTCTGACCAAAGGCCGCGTTTGAAATGAATATCGTAGATTCGATAATCAGCGCGAGCAGCACCAGGCTTTGCTGAACTCGGGGATACAAGACCAAATGTGAGTAATGTCCTAACTTGCGCATGAGACCTCCATAAATTCAGGTGTGAACAGGTGGATCGTCGAGAGCAAACGTGCGCAGCCGGAGAATCAGCCATGCTGATTCCCCGCGCAGCCTTCAGGCTTCAGCAGGAAACTAAGAGTGGGGACAACAACGACGGACGCGGCAGCAATGAAGGCGCATCACTCTGCTCCTTTGTGGTTGTTCACGATAGAGGCAGATTGGGCAGATGTGGTACCGAGTACAGCAGAAGTCGAACTGGAGTAAAGCAGTGCATTGAAGAGGAACTTATATGTGATCTCAGATTGAGCACGGTATTGAGGGCGAAATCCGAAAAGAATAATCCGGCCCTTGCCTAATGGCTCTTCAGCAATGACGGAAGTTCCTTTCAAATACTGTCCGCCAAGTATCCATCCGCTGAGCAACGGTTTGTCTGTGTTGAAAAAGGCTACAGAACGCGCTGTGCCGTTGACCCTGAAGGTTGGGCCGTTCTCATAGAAGATCGGCACCGTGGGTGTGGATCCGAAGGCGATAGGGTTGGTCGTGTCGACAGCCACCTGGAGGATGGAGCCAGGAATAAAGAACGCTTTTCGGTCGACGCCCTCGAGAGCGTTATCTACGGTTCCAGAGTCTTTCGTCGCATAGACCCCCGAAGCCTTGTTCAGCGTAATCACAGTTCCACCAGCCTCGGTGAAGGACTTGAGGCTCGCCAGTCCGCTGTCTCCCAGGCCACCCTTGAACTCAGGCGGCGTCTGCGGCTCTCGGCTTGCCTCTCCGGCTGTCGCCGCGTCCGGCTTCTGAGCCGTAGATGCATCTGAGCCTCTTCGTCGTCCTTCACCTGTCGGCACGGTCTGAAGAGTCGACGGCTCGGTTGGATTCTCGCCACCTAACCCTCGACGTCCGGACGTGATTGCTGCGGCTGAATTATCCGGAATAAGAATGGCGTCGAAACGTTGATTGAGGTCGCCCTTGCGTATATCAGCATCAACCAGACGCGTGTAGTGAATTTTGTTCTGATCGAAGATCCATCGGGTCCAGCCTTCATCCATTGAAGGGACCCAGCTTTGGTAAAGGCCGATGCGGGGCAGATGAACCTCGAGAGCGGTTCCGGTAGCGGCAGAAGCCGCAGGACGTATATTGATCGGAAACTTCTCCGCGGCAGCCGCAAGCTTGGCGTCGACGCCTTCTTGTTTCGGAATATAGATGGTTCCGGGATCTGCCCCAGCCCCGGTAAGGCGATAGACTCGAACGCCGTCCGCGAGCAGCGCAAACAATGCATAGAGACTGCTGTTCGTGTAGTCGTCAATCAGGTAGCCATTGTCGCTGGATGACTTTGCAAAGCTGCCGGCGGCAGGTTTCGCAGCGTCCACTTTAGTGCTGGCGACAGTGATCTTGCCATCGACCGGGACCGCCGTCAGGCCGAAGAGCAGAGGAAGCGTCTGAGCGGTTACATCATAGGGCCGCTGCAGCGGTCCGCCAGGATACTCGGGAATATTGGGATAGTTTTGGATCTCGAGCAGAGTCCTCGCAAATCCTCCATAGGGCTGTGCCAGCTGCACGATGTAGCTTCCGTTCGGATAATGTTTTCCGTCCGCGTCGAAATCCGCTGTCGCTTTCTCAACCTCAACCTCGCCGGTTCGCAGAATATTGATGAGCCTTGCCGTTGCCGCGGAATCCGCCTGTCCTGCAGGGATTACAAACGCACTTGGCCCAGTCTTATGATTCAATGCACGAACACCGATCTGATAGAAGTTGTTCAAATAGCGTTCCCGGAACTCAGCGGCGTTATTTGCGATCGAGAAGAAGGCGTCGATCTGGTAATCGACGATGTCGCCAAGGCGCCAGGCGCCGCCCTTCCAGGGATCCGGAAAGTTCCAGGCAGCCACCTTCGCGTCGTAGCCGATACCGTGATCCAGTTTCTCGAACGGAATATTGATTGGACTTGCGATGTCGACGCTGGCGGACTCCGTCAATACGCGCAGTCCGTTGTGAAGGGCAATGTAGTCGCGCAGCGGCGACCAGAAGTCGTAGACTCCGTGAATCAACACGCCTTGTTTGCCCGTCTGCCCGATTTCAAGAGCAGTATTGGTTCCGAGCGCGTTCATCGATTCAACTAAAATCGGATCGACGTTCGGATCGATAGGATCGACCCACGGGGGAAGATAAATTCGCGGCCCATTCGATCCCATCTGATGGATGTCGTAAAGAATCTGCGGATGCCAGGGATTGATAACCTTCTCAACTGCCACACGTGTCTCTACCTGGGTGAAAGAGCTCCAATCGCGGTTGTCATCATGGCCAACATAATGATGCCAGAGAACGACTGGACTGTTGCCTTCATACGGCGTGCCCAGATACTTTTTGTACCAGTCGACGACCAGTTGCTGGCCGTCGGGGTTGAGCGAAGGAACAAGCACGATGATGACGTTATGCAGGATAGAGCGGATCCGCGGTGTCTCGCCGGTGGCTAATTGATAAGCAAATTCCGTCGCACTCTGGGAGCTGGCGATCTCTGTCGAGTGAATGTTGCAGGTGACGACCAGAACGGTCTTTCCTTCGGCGATCAGTTGCTTCGCCTCGTCAGGAGAAGCAGTTCGAGGATCTGCGAGCTTCCGTTGGATCTCCTGGTAATGCGCCAGATGGGCGAGGTTCTCACGAGCAGAGATCGTTACCGTAATGAAGGGACGCCCCTCGGTCGTTTTGCCGACCTCCTCATAGCGGATTCGGTCGGACTCGGCGGCGAGCTTCTTGAAATAGGCAGTCAACTCAGACCAATCCGCCAGCTTGCGATCCGTACCGGGCTTGAATCCGAAAGCTGCCTCGGGAGAGGTGATGGTCTTTTGCGCCATGACTGCGGTCGCTGGTGAAACCGAGAGCAGAAACAGAATGAATAGTTTTTTCATAATCCTCGGAAATTGGCCAAAAAGAAAGGTGTCGAATTGTCAGATATCACATACCAACCATGCATACAGTCGATTTCGTGGCGCCGGTACCTGCTTAACAGAATGAACATGGCGCTCGGTAATCTCGCCTGTCGAGCGCTGAACAAAACAGATTCAAACATCAAGTGAGGTAGACAAGCCAATCCCAGGCGTGAATTTCCCTCGGGCATATGTGAGATTTGTCGGTATGGAAAAGAGAGATTAGCGACAACAGGCAAGCATGAGGCAACAACAGAACCAACGCGCGCTACAGACATCGACGACTTGGCGGGTGCTCTTCATGCTCCGTGAAATGTAATATACACGATGTGATTTAAGTGCGATAAGTTTTTTTGCTTCGACGGGTTATCTGCTCGACTGCACAAGCCCTAAGACATCCGATACAAATCGGAAAACTGACAAACGTCGAAATCTGTCAGAACCCGCGGGTCCAGGAACACTTTCGGACACAATCGTGATTGTCTTGGCAGTCTTGAGTGATCGGCAACCGGGTAGATTTTGCTCCTTTTGAAATCTAGTGAGGACTCATTCGTTTCAATCCCATTTTCCGCATCCAAGTTGTTGAGGTGAATTGAGATGCGTGAAAGGATCGTCCTGGCGCTCGTGTTAACCGGGCTCTTCTCATATGCAACCGGTTGCAAAAAACAAGTCGATCACGCCGAATTCCTATCCGCGATCAACAAGTCTTTTGCCGGCCGCCACGAATGCGTCTGGCCCGAACCAATCAAACTGCCAGCTAAGGTCGACCCATCCAAAGACGAAAATATCCGTGCGTTCGAGGCCCTCGCCGATGCTGGCCTTTTCCTTCGTGTGTCTGAGGAAAAGGGAAGCTTTCTCGTCGGCTCCAAACGGGTCAATACCTACAATCTCTCCGACAAGGGGCACTCCTCCTGGACCCCCGACACCAACCAGCCCGGTTACGGCAACTTTTGCTTCGGCCACTTCAACGCCACCGCCGTCGAAAAGGCCACCCCCGACAGCTCCGCCAACTCCACGCAATACACCGTCAATTATCGTTACGAGGTCCTGGGCATCCCCGAATGGGTCCGCACCCCCGAATCGATGAGGGCCTTTCCTAAGCTCGCTGCTGACACATCCATCCAGTCAGCTACCGCTAGCCTGATCAAAGATACGAACGGCAGCTGGGCAGTCGAATCTCCGCACCACCCGCAGTAGCCGATGGCAGTCAACCCAAGCGGCCAGTCGAAAGTCTTCCAACGGTGGTTAAGTTCCCGTTTGGCCAACAGCCTCACGAAACTCGCGAAGGGACAAGTCTGGAAGAGTGCTTCGGCCTGTGGCTGTATGAAGAAAGGGCTGCTGATTGGGGCAGCCCCCTTGATTAGGTTTACTTGGTGAAAATGCTGTTGTCCTTGTCGTATTTCTGTTCAGTCTTCTGAGCTTTCTTCGCCGCTTCGTCTGCCGCTTTATCCACCTCGGTGCGGGCCCTGCTCTCACCTTTGGCTTCGTCCGACTTTCGGGTAATTTCGTCTTCAGTCTTGATCATAAAAGTCTCCTGGCCAAGGGATGCCCAGATCCTTTGCAGGGTTATCCGGCAGTCTCTTGAGCATGGCGGAAAGCGTAGTTGCTCAACACCCTTGAAAAGCCAATAACACCGAGTTAAGGTAAAACGCAGTTGTTAAGGTAAACGGCAGAAGCAGGCAATGTGCAGGATGACTTGGGCAGATCTACCGGATTATCGATATAAGGCCATCATGTTCAACGGGTTAGAAGCTAACTATAGCATTTATTCGTGAGTGGGATTACTATCGACATGTAAGCTATTGATTTGTTAGGTAGTTAAATAATTGAGCAATGGAAATACCCCCTAAAATACCCCTCCTTAATTGGACCGCTTCAGAGCCACTTCCATGTTTTTTGTCAATGGCTGGCGCAGGGGATTTCTTCCTTGCATCGAGGGCAGGTCTTTTGCTTCTGAGTTCCTACGGTGTGGGGAAGCGAACCCGGAACCTCCGGCTTAGAAGTTCCATTCGGTAGCTTTCCCCATCTCTTGCCGCCGTTTACCGTTCTTTGCTTTCGCTCAATGTTTATGGGAGGTTCTAGAGATGTGAGCAGTTCGATGCTTTCCTACGGCTTGCCGTGGCACTCCCTCAAATTCCCCTCAGTCCCCACAATTTCCCCTCAACTTTTCGCTCGATCTTTCGGCGAGTTTTCAGTCTGGAACCCGAACGCGCCCTCGGAAGCCGACTTATGGCCTTCGCGCCGGGCACAAGGGTTCGGAAGCCTGTGGGGCCACCGGTACTCGCGGTGGACCGTCCCTGGCATAGAACGCCGACAACGCAAGCAATCGGAATCGGTCATTTCCAGCACACCAAAACGGTGGAAGGCTTCGTCAACGAGGAAGGGGACGGCATGATCGTCAGCAAGCTCCCCGTGAGGCCGAAACGCAAATCATGGATGATAACGTCCCTTATGATTCACTGCTTAAGTTGGCAATCCCGAAACAGGTGAGGTCACTTGTCCGAAATGCCGACTTCCATGTAAGTCTTTGTCAAGAGAAAAGCACGAGGTTTCTGGAGCGCGCTCAGAGAGCGCGCATTCGATCTGACAGGATGCCTCAAAGCGCAACGGTGCCTCTCGGCGGGTGGTTCCTGCCCATGCAGAACCGGACATCCATTTGCTGTCTCAGGCTCCGAAGAGCCGTCACAGATGATTGAGTTTGTGTTCTGTGCAAGTCCCGAAACAATTCGTAGTGAGCCTCCGGAGTTTTGCTCCTTCGCCCAGTCGGCAATCGGCGGGACCTGGCAGGTCTGCGCATCGATGAATCCTGATGTTTTTGCCTTTTCCTTATTAGGAAAGGCTTTTCTGCTGGTGTTCGGCTGAACTTCTCGGCAGGCACGAAGTCCTGATTCCTGCGCTCCACCGCAAGCATGTAGCAGACCATCTTCCGGGCAACCGCCAGCGTCGCCCGGTTGGGATTTCCTCTCTCCAGTTCTCTGGCGCGAATCACGGCCAATTCATGGCACTCCCGCGGCGCAAGCTTCGCCGCTTCAATCAGCACTCGCTGAATGTGCTTGTTCCGCTGCTTGGAGATCGGCATGCGCATTACCTTGTCGGCCGAGCTCTTCTCATCCCCGCAAAGCCCGCAGTAGCTGATCGTTTGTTTGATCCAAGTGAAACGTGTGACGTCTCCGATCTCCAGAGCCATGTCAGGGCAGTGATCGGCCCCACCCCTGGCACTGTCTGAAGCCGCCGTAGCCGCTCCTTCAGAAGCTGATCTCGCTCGAGCGAACTGACCAGGGCATAATCGAGCTTCTGCGAGCGGCAGATCATCTCCCTGCTCAGCTTCAGCAGCGGCCGTATGCTTTCGTTCACCTCTTCGTTCGTCGACATCAGTTCGGCGAAGTAGCCGACCTTGTGCAGCCGCTGCTTGTTGTAGCTGACCCCGGTCTCCATCAGCAGGCCGGAGACACGGTTCTTCATCTGTACCATCTGCTTGACCAGAAGATTTCGGTACCGCAGCGTGCGGCGTCGATTCCGGATCTCCGTCGAGGCCATGTGGCACTCCGGCAGGAAGTCACATCGCAAGCAGTCGGCGATCTTGCCGGCATCGATCTTGTCGTTCTTCTTCTTGGCCGCGGCGATCGCCCGCAGCATCATCGGATGCGCGACCTTCACCTTCTCCGCATGAGGAAGCAGGTGGTCATAAATCCATCCCGTGAAGATCGTCGCTTCCATGGCGATCATGCGGGGCTGCGGCATCGTCCGGATCCAGCAGTCCAGCTCCCGGCGAGTCGATCCCATCTTGCCTTCCTGATGCACACGACCAGCCGCGTCCTTCACGCAATAGCTGATCGTCTTCTTGTGAACATCCAGTCCGATGAAGTACATAATCTCTGAGGAGCCTCCGAGGTTGTTCTCCGAATCAGCTTGGGCGCTGAGTTCAGCTTTTTGTAACACCCCGTGCTCCTCGTCGACTTAGCATTCAAACAATTCGGCCAAGTGGAATGTCGGCCCCTGCCTTGACAGCAAATCGGAAACGCGTAACCCTTTGGAACCAGGCGTAGCGAATGGCCACTTTTAGCCCCGTGAGGAATCCTTGGTGACCCTTATTAGACCTCTAATGCACCCACGACCTCTGCCCTGTAAGCCTCTGCCCATAAGCCGAGTTTGAGTTGGTGAAATGGGCTATTTCTTTCACCGGCGTGCGCTTCTGAAGGAGTTTTTTAAACGAGATCTAAAGCTGAAGGGTATGCACGGATGGCAAAGCGCAATGGGAGGGATCGCCGTGGCTCGATAACCGGATTTGATCGAGCGGAGAGAGCGAACTGAGCGTGGCCCCTAACCCGCGGGCGCGCGGCAGATTGTTCTCCGCCTTTTCAAACTGCTATACTCCTGCTCACCACGGGAAGGGTAAAGAGGATCTGGTTTGGCACACGCAGACACTGCGACAGCCACGGAGCGTGACACCCCTGGAATTGATCAATGTGAACACCAGGTGCGCCGGGTCTTGCAGTCCGCCACTTTCCGAAATGCCACGACTCTTCAGCAACTTTTCCAATTTTTGGCTGCAAAGACGATAGGTGGCACGCCAGAAGCACTCAAGGAATACACCATTGGGGTGGAGGCTCTTGGCCGAAGACCTGACTTTGACCCGAAGATTGATCCGATCGTTCGAGTACAAAGCCATCGACTTCGACTGAAGTTGAAGGAGTACTACGACATTGAGGGAATCGGCGACCCGATCCTGATTCAGATTCCCAAGGGGCACTACCAGCCCACATTTGAATTTGCAACGACTTCAAAGTCAGAACTGGATCGCTCTTCTGCCCGTGGTACCGATACGGGGATACCAGGCACGATTCACGACGACGAACTCAAGTTTCACAGCGGAACTCCTGAGTTTGGTGCCAGCAATAAGCTCTTCAATGGGATTATCTTTCGCCTCGCAGCCGTTGCGGTGGTGCTTGTTTCACTTTTTGCTATCGGCTTTTGGCTTGGGGAACGGCGCGCGAAAGTCTCAACTGACTCGAAGGCGACTCTCTCAGGACATGATTTAGATCTCAGGGAAGTACCCGATCATGTACGAAAATTCTGGACCACCTTCCTGGGAAACGACTCGACCCCAGTCATCGCGTATCCAGACGCGGTCTTCCTCCTTGACGATTCCAACGATCTTTTTCGATTTCGTCAGGGAGCCAGCGACAGTCGCGGCGCTCTTGTCGATCCGCATTTGGCCAGACAATTTGCGTCTAATCCACGCCTGGTTGCAATGGCCGGACAGCTCTACTATGAGAATGGATACACGGGCACCGGAGAGCTTGAATCCGTCGGCATGCTCGCCGTGCTTCTTGGCCGAATGGGAGTCAGGCCAACGATCAAGTCTTCACGAGACGTCACCCCCGATGATCTAAAGCAGCACAACGTCATTCTTCTTGGATCACCATTTCAAAATGTCGCGGTTGCCCAGCTGTTGCCCACCGGCGACTTCACATTCCAGAATCCCGACTCGCGACATGAGCAATGGAGAGCGCATATTATCAATGCAAACCCTCAGGCAAACGAGCAGCCAACCTACGGGACAGAGCGCGACCAGACTACCCATGCATTGAAGACGGATTACAGTATCATCACCTTCGCTCCCGGCGTCGTTTCAGGGCGATACATCGCCATTCTTGGGGGCCTCGACACGAAAGGTACCGAAGGTGCAACCACGTTCGCGACCTCTGAACAGGGCATAGACGAACTCACCAAGGCCCTCGCAGCTGGTGGCGTGAAGGCCGCAACAGGCGAGCCACTCGCCTTTCAAGCGTTGGTAAGAGTCAGGCTTGCGAAAGGCTATCAGGTCTTGGGCGCCGATCTGACCGCCGTACATAAGCTGCACGCTCCCGTTGTGACGGGATCAAACGATCCGACCGCAGCAGAGCCTGCTCGCTAGCCTCCACTCACCGGACTGCCCATAGATCCCGCTCTGGCAGATCTGAATCCGCGGGCATACAGCCACAACAGGGAAGTTACGGCTTTAGACGGTTTCCAAAAACCACATATCTCCTCGAAATTAAGGCGAGTCGAAATTCCTCCAGGCTCCGTATCTGCCTAAAGATCCAGATAACTAATTGTAACAATCAATGTAACGTCCGTGAAACGTGTGCTCGCAACATGTGCAACATGAACGTGTCAAAGGATTGTATCCCTTAGTAACTAGTCTGCTCTCAATCATTTCGCTAGTGTTGCGCGTGTTGATAGCCGACCATCAACAACATCGGAGACTGTATGAACCTTGGAATCTCTACCCGTAGCAGAGCTGCCAGGCAATGGCGGCCGCGAAATCTCGCAGGCAACCTGATGCTGTTGCTTTGCGTGCTGTCAATATCTCTGGTTTCCAACGCTCAGGGCGTGAGCGGGCGCATCGTTGGAACAGTTGTTGATAAGAGCAACGCCTTCGTCCCTCATGCCAACGTTACTATCACCAATCAGGACACTGGAATCACATCGAAAGTCCTCACCAACTCCAACGGTGAGTATCGCGCCGATAATCTGCCGCCGGGTAACTATACCGTCGAACTAGCTGCTCAGGGCTTTCACTCGGTTGTCTCCAAGGGCAATATCGTAACGGTAGATAATGCCACCGTAGTCAATCTGACGCTTGAAGTTGGTTCAACGACCGAGTCAGTCACAGTCTCTGCTGCAAGTCCACTGGTCGATCCGACCAGCTCCTCTTTAGGAGAAGTGCTTGGTGAGGGCGAGATCAATAGTCTGCCGCTCAATGGCCGAGTATTTTCGCAGCTTGTACAGACCGTGCCCGGATCCGTTGCCTCTGGCTTTGGAAGTGCCCCAGAAGCCGCAGCCGGCGCAGGAAGCTCAGGATCAATCACAGCCAGCGTGAATGGAATGCCCTGGGGAGGCACAACATACACTCTCGATGGCGTTAATAACATGGAGTTGTTGAACGCCTTTATCAACGTGACACCTCCTCTGGATTCGATTCAGGAGATCAAGGTATCTACGAACAATGCCGAAGCCACAGTGGGTACCTATGGCGGTGCTCAAGTCAACGCATTCGTCAAGTCCGGCAGCAACTCCTTCCATGGTTCCGCGTACGAGTTCTACCGCGGTGACGCCTTGAACGCCTATCAGTGGAGAGCGAGCAGCAAAGCTCCCTACCGCGCCAATCAATTTGGCGGTTCTCTTGGCGGCCCAATTATCAGGAACAAGGCATTCTTCTTCGTCGACTATCAAGGCCTCCTTCTTCAGAACGGGATCAGCTACATCCTGACTGTGCCAACCGATCTGATGAAACAGGGAACCTTCCTGAAGAGCCAATTCCCGAATCCCATCTACGACCCGCAGACGCAGGCTCCTTTCCCCACTGTCTCAACCCCTCAGGGCGATGCCTGGCAGATCCCGATTTCGCGCTTCGATCCTGTCTCAGCAAACATGGTTTCTGGCGCGACCATCTGGCCAACCGCCAGCGATCAGTCAAGCACAAGCAACAACTTCAAAGCGAATACCGTAGAGCCCGACGACAATCATCAGTTCGACATCAAAGCCGATTATCAATTCCGAAACGGAGACCGTTT
>Ga0206962_1143_pt1 | contig 22612 bp, 23 predicted proteins | sample Alteio_BWOrgHeat_27_FD_153241 | JGI IMG/M metagenome (GOLD analysis project Ga0206962, IMG submission 153241) | Enriched cells from forest soil in Barre Woods Harvard Forest LTER site, Petersham, Massachusetts, United States -... | ecosystem: Environmental > Terrestrial > Soil > Temperate forest >...
AAAGCACGAAACGGTAGTCACGAGACTATTTTGGGGAAGTAAAATGCGACTCTAAGGTTTCTAACGAGTAAAATACCGGTATACTCCTTTCATTTGCCAGGAGAACCTCTTTATCGGCCCCTGCTGACTCACCCGGCAAGCGAAAAACAGCGTCACATACAACCAGATACTCACAATCAAGTTGCAACCATTTTTCATACGGCTGCCAATTGTTCATATGCAAAAAATGAGTCAAGTGAGGACAGTATGGTGCAAATCCCTTATCCATTAGATAATTTGTAATATCCATTGCAATCTTCACATTTTTTGCGACGTCCCCTTTGGTGTATGGGCCTGAAACGAAAATTTTTTTCATAGAATCACATAGTATAAAATAACTGTTGCGATAAGTCCTATCGCAGGAAAGAAAATATACCATCCGTACTGAAATGTTTTAGTACGTTTATATTCATGGCCAATAAGCTTAAAGCATTTCAATCCTCTGAATAAAACAAATGTGAAAAATAAGGCCACATCAGTAAAAACTATTTGAGATGGCGCCTTCCCACTTGTCATTGGTCTTATTAAAATCAATGTAATAATAAAACAACCTAATGATTGGAGCCCCCTTTTTAAAAATTTCTCCTGGCTTTCAGCAGTTACTTGTGCCTTGTGCGAGATGGGATCCTCGACTATCAATTTAGAAAATATATCCCAGACAAAATAAGAGCCGAAGATTATTAATGACCACATCACACCGTAAACACTTTCTGGTGCTCTTTTTGTCATTGCCTCTTTACCCGCCTCTTTTACTGGCAGAAGGTTCTCCACAGACTTAACAAGACTAAAATAACAGATAACAAGAAACAAGTCGATTAACAAAATAACAAATGAAATACTAAACGGGTCTTTAAGCGCTTCTAGGTTTCCTTGGGACATGGAAGTCTGCCACCCAATCCAGCTGCTGGATATAATGTAAATGCAAAGTATCAAATGTGACAACACATAAGGAAAGTCAAGTAAGGAATGGCCGCCATCCTTGTAAAAGAAATCTCCGATTTCCAAGCCAATCTGGCCAATAGCTAAAGCGAAAGCCATGCCAATAAACTCTATCCTTAATTTCGGTGTGCCTTTCGTCTGAGCGTCCATAAAAAATTCGTATGTTACCTAATATGCCGTGTCGTGCGACCGTTAACAGGTGCTTCGCCCTCCTCTTCGATATGCCTAATTCTGCCTCATTTCAAAAGGAATCCTAAGTAAGTTATCTTTAATTAACTTAATCGTGTCAGGATCAATTCGTCCGCTCATGAAATATGCTTTCCACTCTGCAACTCCATCATAGGCACAGTGTCTCAAAAAATTTAATATACTCTCGGACCCAGTCAAATGCTTCCAATGCGGGTGCGCCTTATTAACAATAATAACTACAAGTGTCTTACTCTTAGTAGATTCAACTATCACGTAAGGCTCAAAAGGGGACATATCTTCAACCACATAAAGGAGAACACGAACGCTTCCAATTTCCACTTTAATTGTTGGCTCAACTCTCTTCATAACAGCCTGCATAACTGTGTCGTTCGATTCTTTTATAAGCTTTAAAGAAGGGATTTCGTATGTAGCAATAAAATCGTTGACTTGGGTCGATCTTAATTCCCTATCCAGCTCATTTATAGCTGCAGCGCAGTCATCTATTGTCGGTTCCCGCTCATCTGCTTCATATTTTCTGTAAGAAAGTGCAAGTTTTCTTAATCTTGAACAATGCTCCAACAGCTTTGACTCCAATTCGTCAAGCTCTTCATTTTCATAAAGAATTTCATCCTTGGTGTGGCTTACATCAAATCCATCCATATAAAGTTCCCCAACGAGACGTTGATTTACCAAATCATTTGAGCCACCTTCCTGATCCCCATAAATTGTAGTTGGCCTAAACGAAGCAGGCCAACCAACGATTACCCTGTTCGCTTGGATTACTGAAAATCCTGCATCATTCCTGCTTCCCTTTTCAAAAACGCCAGCCCACCCCTTCACACTTTTATTGCCGACAGTAAAACTAAACTCCTCCTTTTCTAATGTACCGTCAACCCGTTTAATTAATCTCGAGTCTATTCTTACCTTTCGATCCCATTTCAATTCCTCATATTGCCATATCAACGCTAATTCATCATTATCTATATCTATGCGATACATGGAGGTTAAAAAATCTTTTATTTTTCCTGCCGTCCTTCTTGCGAGTAAATTTCTGTGCAACTTTCGAATTACTATTTCTGTATAGTGTTCATCGGCATCCTTTCCTTCTGTTACAGAATAGTTCAAATCAGGGTTACCACTTGCTATTGCCGGTACATCAACCACAATTGAGTGCTCAACCGTTTCCCCAAGCCTCTTGGTTTTAATAGTCCAATAATCCCCTAGCCAACATGCGGCAGTTTTCATTCCAAGACCATATTTGCTTCTTCCTGAGGTATCTGAGGGGGGTCTTCCAATTATTATTGCATGCTCCAATACTTCCTTCGACATCCCAATGGAATTATCACTTATATAAATGTACTCTCCTTCCTCATCATCATCAACTTCAATATTAACAGTTAGTTTTTCATTGTTCCTCTCGTAGATTGGATCCAATATGTTTTTGTGATCAGCATATGCTTGTGTAGAATTATCAACAAATTCTGCCAATGCATACCATGCTTTATAAGAGAGTCTTTTATATGAATTAATTACCTCGTAACCAAGTTGTATGTCCATGAATTTAGTTGTGTTGCAAATATAGTTTTAAAGAATCGTCGGTATACAGAGTGTATGTGTTGATTACTGGAACCTTATTGATCCCAACCGATTTCAGATATAGTTTATCCTCGTCTAAAATGATTTTCCATTTACTTAATTTGCCCACAAATTCAATTTCAACTTCTCTCCCGTCAACAGATTGGGGTGCGGGAGAAAATGTTTTGTCTGCTTCTTCTGTTAGTTTTTCGGTTGCTTCTCCGAGTGCCGCTTCGGTTGCTTTTCCAACTTCTTCTTCACTTATCACTTGATGCATTTCTTCGGATACTTTCTCTGCTAGTATTTCTTGATTGGTTGGTAATGGAGGTAATGCCGTGATTAACCATTCTGGTTCATGTACAATAATGGTGTTGGCAGGAGATTTAATGAATTCACAGTGAGATTTCGTCTCTTTGAATATTTTAGGATACTTCCCATGAATCCTGAACGCGTGCGCTCCTTCTTTATTTTTATAAACTTGGAAAATGCAAATCGTAGCGCCCGCTTTCGTTAATTCTTTCTCCCATTCTTCTGTTAGCTCATCTACCATAACTAAGACCTTGGGCTTAACATCCTTGACCATTTCAAGGACCTTCTTTATATCCAGCAAATCGCTCTTTGAAACAATATACTTTGCAATTTCATAGCTATTATAATCATACTTGGCAAACACTTCGACCTGCGACTTTACATGGGAAAGGTTATCGCCCTCTGTTTCAACCTCAATTATCCACCACTCAGAATAATCTACACTTATTATTGCTAAGTCGGGAGCTCTTCCCTTGGTAGCACCTGGAATACTTAGGGGCTTTTTAAATGGAATTGTCACATAATTAGGGAATACCGTGTCCACATGAGACATGATCATTTTCTCCAACTCTGCCTCAGAATATGATGAGATGATCCGCAATTCGTCAAACCATGGATCCTCACTAGGGAACAATAATTTCGCCATCAGCCAATAATATATTTGGTGCTTTTCTCAACAAATTTAAAGTCCAGTTTTTCCACTTCGGTAACGTCTGAATATTTTTCGAATGGGTTGATATCCGAAAGAAAAATCACTCTATCAATCGCCGTGGCATTCCCTTTTGTGTCGCCCCAAATCCTTGTAGTCTTATCTGTATCTAAAATCTCGTCATTGATACACCAGACATGATTGAAAATCTTCCTCTCTCTTATCATTAGAGCAAATTCACGGGCAAGTGATATAATGCTTGTTTTAGATTTTGCGACATCCCCAATAATGAAAACAGCCACCCCGTCCTTTTTAAGCAGAACCTTCATTTGCTCGGCAACGGATTTGGAAAATTGCAACCATTCATACAGGTTTAAATCATCATCAAGTTCTAAGGAAGTTTTTTCTGGGTTTTGGTTCAAAAACCATGATCTAATCCAATTCTGCTTTGCATAATTCACGATCCCTAAGTAGGGAGGGGAAGTAAGTACCAGTGTAACTTTTTTGTGAAATGCTTTTAGTTGTTCCACGTCGGAAAGCTTTCTGGCATTCGCTTTTATTACAATGCCCGTTTGTTTAAGGCCACTATGTTTTTTGTAAAGTCGTTCGGTTTTTTCCCGAAGCAGACCAAAAACATCTCTATAAAATCTATTCAGTTTATTCTTTTGCACAAATTTTCTTACATATTCTGGTGACATGCTAAAAGTATTAGGCATATCAATTGACGCATACCCGGATGTCCCATCAGCTCTTTCTCCGCCGTGCAAAACACCTAACGTAATTCCAATTAAATATTTGTCAATCTGATTTTCAGATCTCAAAAGTTTCCTTTGCAAGTAACATAATTCAGCCAATGTTCTGGGATGAAATATTAAATGTACTTCATCTGCCTGGGCATTTGCCTCTCCTTGATACAATGAAGGGTCATATTTTTTCTCTAGAGCATCTATTCTTAATAGGATTTCCTCCTTGGTTAAGCTACCATTTTTCGCTTCACTCAATGCCAGAGCTATCGGATTGAGGTCTGTTGCTATTGATTTCCTGTCGAGAATTCTTGCTTCTAGAGCAGTCGTTCCTCGCCCAGAGAATGGATCCAAGACGATATCTCCGGGTTTCGAAAAATAACGTATAAAATAATTTGCTAGAGGAGCCGGGAATGCCCCCAAGTATGAACACATAGAATGCCAAGAGTCGTATTCTCTTGCATTCTGCTTCGCCCATGGAGTTATAAACTTATTCGCAGTTTCAATCATTAGTCTTCTTGTGTTTCTGTTCTTATGTAATCAAAAAAATCGGTTATCATCCCACAAATAGTTTCGCCGGCGTTTGCCAAGTTGGCCTTTTTGATTGCCTCGACCTGATCCATAGACATGGTCTTCCCGTTTTCTGCTTGTAAACGTTCCTCGACTTTGTTTTTTTCAATCATAAAGGAACAAAAACCAACGTGTTCTCTGTACCTATTTTTAATTGACTCGACAGTAACTGTGCTGTATTGCTGTGCCCTTTCTACAAGCTTTGTAAGATGCCTATTTGAATCATTAATGTAAATATAGACAGCACCTTGACCATCGGCGACCTCAGCGACAGTTTCATGAGACCAATTGTTTTCCTTATAATACGGATCGTTCTCACTTACGGCAAGCACTTCAATATTTGGGGTGTTCTTGTCACCGGCCTTGCTTGTTTCTGCCTCATCGGGAAGCGGGATAGTAACTACATTAATCTTGTCGCTAACTGTTTTTTGCCGCGGGGGCCTCAATTCAAGAATAACCTTTGCCTTACTTCCCTCCTCAATGTCCTCATTCGTCTTAAAATATGCTATTCCATACCCGTCAACAACTCTTGCGGAACCGGTATAGCTCCCAAATGAGTGTGGTTCACAAACGGCATAGAACCAATCAGCATTATTAAAGAGGTTAGGGTGTGCATCGGTCTTGAATTTTATGCTAAATGTTTTCCCAGCAAACACTCCCTTCTTATCGGGAGTAGTGATTTCAAGAAATGTTGGCACGTCAATTACTGGAATTGGCGGCTGCTTTTTGGTTTTAACAGTGGTTCCGGTGTCCGTTGCCTTAACTCCCTTTCCTCCTCCATTAACTTTAAGATAATCATTTATCCTTGAGGCCAAGCGCTTGCGCAACTTATCTAATACTTCCGTGTCGTCCTTTTTCAGGTACCGATCTTTTCTTTCCCTATCTAGGCGTTTAAGTTCATCGTCAGCATCGAGAGTATCGATTGTTGTTTTTCTCAACTCCTCGAGTATAGAAGTGTCACGTAGAGATTCTCTTGTTGAACTGAATAACTGCCGCTTGGATTCATTGTCCATTTGATCACACTCAATTTGAACAACCAAATACTTTTCTAAGAATGGCAATTTCAAATCTGATTTGATAATCGAATTTGGTAATGAGCCCTGCTTTTGTCCATTGAATGTTATTATTATTGGCTGGGAAGGAAGGGTATAGTTTTTTATTCTATCCCAAGGTTTGTCTCCTTCAATTGTAAGAACCCAATAGTAAATCGTCACTTTCCCATCTTTGAAAGTAAGGGTAGCTTCCCGCGAATATTGGGTAAGCTCCTTTTCATCCCCTCCTCCTCGGGTTAATCTTCTGTTATTCCCCAGCACACTTCTATTCTCCACCTTGCCCTTATTCAAGTCCTTTTTCCTCTCGCCGGTAATTGTGAACGGTAAGATGGGGTCAAACATATAATGGTGGGCCAAATACCAAAGCGATGAAGTTGGGCCGGTCATTTTTGTAGTGTATTTTTCCAGGTCCATCCCAATATGTCGGACAAGCGTTCCTGCTTGGAATATTTCATCTTTAACCTCAATCGAGAAAGGTTGGTTTGTCTTTTTCAAAACACAGTATTCATACCAACCCAACTTCCTTGTTCCGAGACCTCCTGTATTAAATCGTACTATGGTAAAAGAGGTCGCATTCCCCTTTTTCAATATTTTTTGTGGCCTGGAAATGATGATGGTAAACGTGTTAAATGAAAGTGATGTTGATCCTCCCTGTCCATAAGCGCCCATTTGGTGGAGCTTATTGATTTTATTGTCATCATTTAAGCTCAAGATTGTTTTAGAAAAATCTTCTCCTCTGATGCCTGTCCCGTGGTCTCTAATTTCTATCGTTGGAAATTTGTCTCTTTCAGAATCTTTCAGAGTAACATGAATTTTTCGAGCTAATTCGGTTACTTTTTTTGGAAACGGGTCTTTTATATTTCTTAGTTTGCCATCTTGTAAATCAAACCATTTAAGCACAGCCTCCCTGGGGCTATAAATGTCTTTGGGAGAACCTTGTTCATACCACTCTAGATCCAATATAGAATCCATTGCATTCGTTATCCTTTCTATCAAACCGGCGGCAGGATCCGTACCCATATTGATAGTCGACTGATTATTCCCCCTATCTCCGACGGCAACCCATGCAATGTCAAAATCGTCAGTTAATATCTCGAGCAAATCTGTTACTTGTTTCGCTGTATTGGTTTTAAGAATTTGATCGAAAATTTTTTTCATGCGCTTTATTTAAAATTCAAAGATGTTTTTTGTGGCCTTGGTGTTTATCGTGTATGAAGATTCTAGAGACTTTAATTTGTCATTGATAGCATCTATCATTTTGCTAATGTCATTTTCAGTATAGTCATAGCTATTTCGGTTTGCACACCTCGAGAGACTATCCAAATTGTCCAAAACTTTCTGTACTCGTCTGCCTGCTACATTTTTGAACCTTTCTCTTTTAAGAATTTGATTTTTCTTCTTCATCGGCTAGACTAGTTGGGGTGGGCAAATTAATAAATTGCCGTATATTTTGCGTTATATTGTGCAAAATATACGGCAAAAACATCGTTCTTGGCGCGTTATGTCTATTTCCATCTATTCAGGAAGCGGGAATCTTACCTAGCGGAGGGATCTGCAACCACGGGAAGGATAGCCGTTTCCAAATTTTTCGTGGCAGTTTGGTTTTCCTCCCTCTTTTTGCTCCGTGCTATCGAGAATCTAGCATAATAGCCAGCCTGGCGCGCTGCATTTCTTTTCCTATATCTGGCTTTACATGCCTCGGGGTTAGAAAATAACCTTCTGGCCGCTTCCCCGCCAAGTTTTGAAGCGCTTAGTCGGCAAGATCGGAGGTATTTTCGCGGTTGTCTGATCCTCAATCTTTTCATTGCCCGCCTTAGGGCGGATTCTGATAATCCGAGCTTCTTTGCTATAAGCCTCACCGGACCTGTACCTAATAGCGGCAAAAGTTTTTCCTTTAATGCTTTATCCGTTTCCATCGCATATTTATCCAAGTAGTTAAATATTCGGCGGTTAAATATTCGGATAATGAAAATCAAATTATCCGGCGGGGCTCGCCCATGATTTTTAATCATTCAGATGTCACAAGTGGCACGAGCGTCATTATAGGCATTCCCAAAATCGCTTTGTGCCACCTATGACACTTATGCCATGATCTTAATCTGCCTTTTCTCCTTCTGACGATTTTTGTTTTTGGTTCGATTTATAAACTTCACTTTCCGGCGAAGAAAACCAATCGTTCGCCATTTTCGTGATATGTTCCTCGAAAGTATTCTCAGTGTCTCCAAATGGTCTCATGAGGTCTCCTAATGCCGATTCATCATCCGGAGACACCCCGGCGTTTGCTGAAGCGTCCACTCCTTTTGATTCTCGGTGGCTGTTAGGGAGGATCTCGGCTTGGACATCTTTGTGAGCCCAAATAAAATCGTTATTCGATTTTTTTAAAAAAAATGTTTTGTGCGGGAATCGAATCAGATAGTCCGCCAGATCAAATCCATTTGCTTTCCCATCTTCGCCGGCGCTTCTCTCTAACAAATCTGAAATCTCAAAGGCTGTTTCCGGGATGAGCTCGATAAGTTCCATTACCTTATCATTCCATTTCTCGAAGGCCCCTAAATCGGGAAAAAGGTAAACCGTTCGCCCCTTGAGAGATTGGCAAATTCTTACTGAAAGATTGGACAAACTGCCGGTGGCTAGCCATACCATGTGAGGGAAGTAGGCGCTGGCAATAATTGCCGACTTCTCACTTTCGAGAATTCCAACCGGGCATTCGGTGCGATGCCGAAGGATATGCTCTCCAAATAATACTTGCTGCAAATTGAAACGATCCATCCTATAAACAGTGTGGATCCAATTTATATGGTTGAAGGGTTGCTTCACTCTCCTACCTGTTTCTGAATTGTAAAGCATTATTTTTCCTGACCGTATCTTACCATATTCGGTTATTTGCCAGAAGATGGTTGCTCCGGGCCAGTGGTCTGAAGTTCCAACGTGATAAAGAGTTAAAAGTTGGTTTATGGTTGGTGCATCGAAGAGGGTAGTTAAAAATACTACAAAATTGTTGCTCTGATAAAACCTCCTGCTTTGCATGAATATGTCAAACGGAATATGCGAGGGATTCGGAAGATCTGTCTCTGAAGCCACTTGTTTATCAGAAAATTCAGTCGTGCGCCCTCTTTCACTCCAATTATCCCGGCTATACCCATCCCTGTATGGGTTCAGATGATATGTACATTTTATTTCTCGCTCGCACCTCCCATACTCCTCCGGCAAATGCTCGTTTTTGTGAGTATCTATGTAACGGGTAAATTTCAATTTACCGCAGGAAGGACAATAATATTTTTTACCCCTCTTTTCCAAAGTATATCTATAGTCTGCCATGGTGTTTTTTTGCAATAATGGTTGTCACAAACGGCACGGGTGTCACAGAAAAAGAATAATGACCTTGACAATGACGCTTGTGCCGTTTGTGACGGTTAATTAGAATCGCTTTTCATAAACACCCCTGCTGACCTTCTCAAACAGGTTTTTTTCAGTCAGAAACCGTTTGAATGTCCGCTCGGGGAAATCTATGCCCTGTGCTGTCCGAATCCCAACCTCAGTAGTGAATGTTTTAGGCAAACTTTTATACAGATTTCGTTTATCTTGAGGCAATTGCTCAACCGGATTATTTTTGGAAATAATAGAATGAATTTTTAATGCTGTGCTTCTAAAATACTCGATAAGTAAAATAGCCCCATCCACCGAGCAGAGATCCACTTCTGTTTTCTCTGCCTCTCCACTGGCCCACCTTAGCATCTGGACCACCAGGGCAATCCGGCAAACGTATACCTCGAGTTTGCTATAAATACCACTTATTGCATCGTCCGAGGCTTTGTTTGACAAATCGGTATTGTTTCGTTGCCACACTTTAATTACTTCCCAAGCTTCAGGAGAGAATCTCAATTTAGTGGGTGCAGGAGCGCCATGTTCGTCAAGATTAAGTGGAAGGTCAGACAAACGAGAGACAATCCTATCCCAGCTTTCAATAATTTCTGGCTCCATTTCCGCCTCACTCCAATATTCCTTCTTCACATCTTCGGGGGCAACATTGAGAATTCTGTAAATAAACCCATTAATTGTTCTGCCATCCTTACCCATTTCATCAAGTATGCCAAGTTGCATTGTGCCAATAAAACCGCAAAAAGGAAAGGAAATGCGAATTGGTTCACCAGTTTTCCGGTCGATTATTACAACCTTACCGCTCCAGATGCTTAACCACATTTCTTGATCGCTACCTTTATTATAACGGCCAAAATTTTTAAAGAAACCAGCCAATTCATCGAAATACAACGAAATACCGCGTCGATTCCAATAGAGGGTAACGGCTAAAGCTTCCGGCGTACAATCAGAAATGACATGCCTATCCAATGTTGGCTTTTTGGTCTTATCCTTGCTTGATTGTTGAGCCTCATCTTCCTTTGCAGAAGTTATTTGACGATTATATTCTGCTAGTTGCTCCCCATATTTCTGAAACGCAGTTTCATCCCTTCGAAATAACGGAGCAAGAGCAAATGTCAGTGGATGGCTCTTATTAACACCAGATTTTCCATGCAAAGCAAACCACAAAAGGCAGGCCTCCTCCCAGCCCGACCTAACTACAATCATGTGAGTATTTCCGATTGCTGTCGCGGCAACGGAAAGCATTGATGCCCCCATATAATCACTTGGAAATTTTAGATTGTCTTTGGTGCTCTTTATTATCCTCTGCATTTCTTTAGGAAACACCTGGATTGGGAAGGGGGGGATTTTCACCTCTTCAATCTGGTGTTCAGGCTCCAGTGATTGTAAACTTGCAATCTCACGCAGCCCCTCTAAAAGGTTGTCCGCTGCAGTAAAGTCGGGAGCTATTGCATTCTTTTCGTCCTTCCCTTTTTGTTCGTTCATCTCTTTGATTTGGATTTAATATGACTTTATATTTTCTACCGGTGTTCTTCCGGCACATTCTCAGTTAAATAAAGGCCGCAGCTGCTAACCAATAAAACAGCTACGGCCCCAACTCGGTCACTCTCTACCCAAGCCCCATGGCTAAAGCTTGTTCTTGAGAAATCATGACCATTTCTCTCACCGATATTCCTCAACAGAGACTTTCTTTAAAGCCGTAAAGGGCCAGTTTTTATCAGGAACAAACAATTCAACCATGCTTGCAGCAAAAAGCTCCAAACAGAATGGCCGCTCCTCTGGATTAAATATCGTAGCCCATATATCAAGAAGCAGGGCATCATTAAACTGTCTTGAAAGCCCGGGGTCTGCTTGAATCATTTCCAGCCGCTTTTGGCCCGATTCATTCACGCCCGGGTGATTGATCTTTTCGAAAAATAGCTTGCTGTAAGTGAAATGGACCCAATCTATTTGGGCTATTTTCACTTTGTCTTCGAGTGTGAACACTGGGGCGTTTTCACCTTTGCCATTCTCGTTCCTTCCATTAATCATGGGTGCCATAGGGCTCTGCCTTGCTCCCGTTTTTTTTGTTCTCATTTTGATTTTTGTTTGTTGTTTATTTATAATCGCATTGACTCTGTTATTCATTCATTTTGGTTTGTTTAGCTGCGGGGGGCCACGAGGTATTAATTTCAAAGCATTCATAGGCAATCAAATCTCCTTCCTTTAATGGTTTTGACAATTTTTAAAGCTTGTTCTATTTCAGACCGCTTTAGCCTGATCGTTCCGCCCAAGCGGTAGGCGGTTAGTATACTATTAGCACCCCGACAATACCTGTCCAATGTCACGGTAGTAATTCCCAGATAGCGGGCGGCTTCTGACCTCGAGACTAATGGAGTGGCTGTCTCGGGTGGAGTTGGAGGATTGTGTTTGGAGATTTTCTTTGCTGTTTCATCTGAAACTCGCGAGATTATTTCCTCCAATTCAGGTACTGATAAAATTATTAATTTCATTTAGCAAAGATTTTGTCTGTCTCCGCAAATGTCCTTTGAATTTGAGATTATGGGTGGGGGGAAGTGGGGGGAAAAGGTGAAAAAATATTTTTAAAGCTTGCCGGCATGGGAGCGGGAGTGAGATTTTCTTCTGTAGCACTGATAGAACTGGCGCCTGTGAGAAGATTCAATTTTAAACGGGCGAGATCCTGCTATTTACTAGAATTCCGTGGCTTTAGATTTTGAATTTCCTTCTCCATTTTTTCCGCTAATTTTTGTAGGGCGGAACGAATTTTTTCGAAATCCCTTTCGTTATTTCGAACCAGATCCTTATCAAATGACTTAATAAAATCACCCATTTGGCCGACCTCAAAACCACACATTTCCTCAAAGCACCTACCAATCAAGGAATTGGTAGCATCGGGGCTAATAATTTTAGAATCTCGCAAAAAATGGACCAGTACCCCGACTTGCTTTTTGCTTAGAAGTAAGTCCTCTCCACTGCCCTTCACTGGAAGGCGTACTTTACTTTGTGATCCAGATTTTGGCAGTTTAGTAAGCAGATCTAGCAATTCATCTTGCAAATATTTTCGTGTTTTTGCATCTGCAACCCCATTGGAGTAATCTTGATTTGTATATACAAAAGATATTCGATTCTCTGCAGCATTCGTGTCTTTCCCTTCCATATACTCTGTATATCCTAGAAGATATCCGCTTCGGTTCAAGTCATTTTTTTCAGCTATAATACGGCTTTCAATCTCCTCGATTTTCAATTCCACCCACTCTATCTTGTCAGCATTTCTCTTTCCTTCGAAATTCGAGAGGAATCCGCTTTTAAACCAATCAAAAAGGGAATCCGAGTTATGGTGAAGGATAAGCATTTCCCCAAGCGATTTTTGCTCAGCACTTTTTTTTGCTTTCAGCTTTTTCATATTTTCTTTTTTAATATTGATCGTAAAACTGGTTTAAACACTAGAATTGACATAGAATAATTTAGTAAGCCACACCCTGATACCTACTGGCCTTCATCTGCAAACGAATAGTACGCATCGCCATTGGAGAAGATAATGTGGTCGAGCATTTTGATTCCCAAGAGATCTCCCGCGTCCTTCATCTTCTTCGTTATGGAATTGTCGGAGGAGCTGGGCTGCTCGTTTCCAGACGGGTGGTTGTGAGCCAAAACTACACTGCTTGCGCTCTCCATTACAGCTCTCCTGAACACCTCTCTTGGTTCCGCCAACGCGGCATGGAGCGTCCCGACTGACACGACGTCAAAATACTTAACCCGGTTGTTCCTGGCAAGTCCAAGACAGAAGAAGTGTTCTTTGTCCCTATCGACTTTGTCTAGGGTCGAAAAATAAGCCTTCAATATGGCGATCGCATCCGCGGACTGCTTAATGAATAGTGTTTCTTCCAGCTTGATCAGCATGCTACTTTTCGTTTTCGATATCCGCTAGCATCATCTTGTGTAGCAGATAGTTTTCTTTCCCACCTAGGACACCTTGCAGAGCGGAAGGCCATATCTCGTCAAAACGCAGTTTGCCTTTTTAATTGCGGTTAGGGTGCAAGGGTCTTCCTCTTTCGGTATAGACTCCTTTGGGGTAATGAGCCAGGACAAGTCCGATCGCAAAGAGTTATATACAGTCTTAAATCTGATGGGATCGATATCCCCTGTAATCATTTCTGCGAGAAGCTTTGAAAGACTCTCGCTATAGTCAAGAACAGGGAAGTTCTCCTGCAAGTGTTTGAGAATACCTAATTCCTTTAACAAAATTAACTTGGTCCGTATGGACATGTTTTCCTTTAAATAATCAAATTGAATGGGGGCGGAGTTATTCTGGTCTTTCACAATATTACCAACTCTCAGCCTCCTTCTCCTCTCTTTTGGAATCAGCGATTGTTCATCCAACGAATGAATCGCATTGGTTAACTCTTCGTTTGAAGATTGATTAGAATTTTCTGTTGTCATGGTTTTGGGTTTTTATGGTTTGTTGCTCTAAACTTTGGATTCCTTGTTGAAATGATACACAGTATACGTAAGTTGTCTTTTATGCTGCCGATTGACTCTCCTTCTTTTCCCAATGTGCTTTTAAAATTTTGGCATTCTCAAATTCCGTTACCTTTATATACGTCAGAAACGCCCTGGGAGTGCGGTGTCCAGTAATTTTCATTATGGCAATCGGTGCTAAACCTCCCTTGTAAAGATTTGTTGCGAAGCTGCGCCTTGCGGTGTGTGTTACGATGAGTTCATATTTTTTGCTCTTTGTCACTATACTTTTTCCACCACGTGTTATACTTGTCTGAACCTCCACATGAAGGCATTCCATCATTTTCCCAATCTCCTTCAAATACTTGTTCATTTTCACGTTTGAAATCGGAGGAGGAAGAGAGTTTGGGTACCGGCCTTTGTATCTTTCCATGATGAGCCGGATTGTCTTATGAATCGGAATGGCAACAGGCTCTCCTGTCTTCCGTGTAGTAAGCGAGATATAGTCTCCTTGAATATTTTCAGGTTGAATTGAATTGAAGTCGGAAAATCTAAGCCCCGACCAGCAGCCGACCAAAAATAAGGACCTAACCCTTTCTAGGCGGGCATTGCTCGACAAATCCAACCTAAACATTTCCTCTAACTCTTCCTCGTTGAGATAGACACTGCTACTGCTTTCGGAAAGTACCTTGAAGCGCTTACTTTTAAATGCAATATTCGTATTGATTCCCCGCTCAGTCGCGTCATTCAAGAAAGCCTTCAGGGTTTTAACATGACGTCCAACAGTGTTGTTTGCGAACCCACACTCTTCTGCAAGAAAGTTGGTGTAATCAAAATAAAACTGCAAATCAATCGTATCAAAATCAACTCGTATCCGCTTGCGTGTTGCATATTCTTTCAGCACCGCGAAGGCCCGAGTATAAATTCTTATTGTACCAAGGGCAAGCGGCTTTCCCGTTTCTCCATTGCTTCTAGTTTTGGCACGATCAATAAACTGTTCGATAAATCCGAAGAGGTCAACCTTTGTTTTAGCTTTTTCATTTTTCATCCTCAATTTCATGTCCAACAACTCCATCAGCTCGGAAACTTCGGGTTGCCGATGATTGTCATTGACAAACTGCCGAAACGCATTTTTAGCCGTTGCGATAATCCAGTCAAGTCGCAGATTCAGTTCCGGGTGCCCTCGATATTGCACTTTAGCCCGTTGAAAATTTCGTTTTGTCTTCACAGTTTCCCAGTCCTTCGGTTTGATATTCTCTTGGGTGGAATACACAAGCCGTTTCTTCAACCAGCGAACGATTAAATGAATTGGTGTTTCTCGGTCAGCACTTGGGCATCGCAAATTCAGATTGAACTTCGCCATATTATGATGTTTTTCATTTTCCTATATCCTAAGCCGGACCGCGTTTGGCGACATGCCAATATGGCACACAACTGGGGCTTTTGGGCTTAAAACATGGATGAAATGGGAATAAAAATGCGATTGCAAGCCAACTTGGCATGTTGTCAGATGTGTAGTCAGTTCGGTTTAGTCTATTATTGCCGGATTTGGTTCGGCTTAACGAATGGATTTTGCGGAGGTCCCATGTGGGGGACAAAAGGCGGGCAAAAGAGTATAAATGCAGGAAAATAAGTAGCGGACCCTTCGGGATCACTAATCACAGCGGCGTAAAAGATTGGTCTTTACGCCGCTGTCTTGTTTTCAGCCACTTCGTGTCCCCGTAACACTTCCAGCCCGGTTAGTTTGGAGCCATAAATGTTTCAATTTTGTTTCAGTTTGGGAGTAAAATGTTTCAGTTTGCCACCTAAATATTAGGAGCCAACTCAGATTTTATCTGCCATATCCGCCATGTAACGGTCGTTTATCCGCCAATGTTATTTTTTAAGAATATACCTGCTGCCTTTTTATCCCCTTCTTTCTTTAAAATACCGGCGCTAACCAGAGTGGTTAAATCGCGGAATGCTGTTCGATCGGGGGATTTCAAAAGCTCTGTGGTATTCAGTAAGAATTGCACCAATTGCATTTTAATTGTACCACAAGTATAATTGCAGGGAGTTAAAGCACTTTGAATGGCAGAATTTGTTCACGGGTAAATATCTGATTTTTACCTTCGGCATTTATATTTCTACATAACGGTCAGATAAAATAAATAAAGGGTCGATTACTTGGAGGTCAGGAGGATAAGAGATAGCTCACGCCGACAAAAATACCCCATCCATCCGCTCTTTTTCCGCTCGCGAAATTCCATACTTCCTGGCAAGCACCGGCCAGGAGCCGACAGCCTTTTTAATTTTTGCAATAATCCGTTTGGCCGAATCGTTTTTCAGGTAAAAATATTCTGCAACTTCCAGGGCTAAATTCAGATCGAGTGAATTATCGGTATCCGAAATATTCAGACTAAGCCCTTTCCCATATTCATTCGGATTGATGTCGAAAGCGGGGGAAAGAATCCAGCCTTCCTTGTTTAAGAGAAATCCATGGTTTCTCAAATGATCGTCGGTGTTTTTAATGCAGATGCTGAACACGATTCTCCTCCACAATTCCTGCAAGTCATTCTCCTTATTCACTCCATGCCTGGAAATAAACTCGGCTATATTCAGATAGCTTACACCTGCAGAGTAGTCTGTGCCGTCCGTATATCCCAATAAGGTCATAGCGGAAGCGAAATGAATCCGTTCCTGCTTGTTGGTCCGGTCAAATCGTTTGCTGAGAAAGGTATGTTGCTTGCTTTTAAATTGCGCTACAGTGGCTTCGGCAACCGTTAATCCTGCTTTCTTTGCCAACTCGTTGGCCACCATCTCCCAGGCACCGATATCCTTATCGTCTTTGGTGCTTGGAAATTTGGCTATCCACAAGTTTCCTTTGGGGTCCACCACGCTTGCTTTGGGTCTTGCACCTCCCAGAGAGGATCCTGGAGCGATTAACCGGTTAATCCACTTCAAGGATTCGGAATCATTCAAATCATCGTCTTCATACTTTCTGCTGGCCTCTTCCAGTTCTCTTAAAGAAGTCCAGGGAGGAGTTGGAAAGTCGGTGTTATTATTCAAAAAGGGACCTTCTTCATTCAGTTTGAACCTCAATCCTCCCATTCGATGTTCATCATATACACCCAGGAGGTAATCCGATTCAAGCAGATTTTTGACTGGACGTCTCTGCATCTTTGCCAGGATGGCTTCCCTTCTTTGCATCAAAACACGACCCCAACGATCGGGACAGGAATCCAGAAACATTCCAAAATTCGGTTTTTCTTCTTTTTGATAAAATGTTCCGGACAGATGCTGCAAGTCAGGATCCATCAGCTGAGAGAAACCGGACCTTAACCAGGAGTCCGTATATTCAAAAGAAAAGAGTTCTTTTCCCCGGACTGGTGTTGCACCCAATGTCCCCATCAAACACGGCTTTCCCAGGCCGCTCCAATCGGCATACACCAGTATCTCCTTTCTTTCTTTCTCTCTTGCCATGGAGGTTTACAATTTCGGGCGTTTGGGTCCCCGTTCTTTCACGATCAATCCGGCGTCCTGTAATTTTCTTCCTAAAAGATCATCTGCAGCAACCTTGAGTAAATCTTTCTCCAGACCCAGCACAAAAAGCACCTGGAAGTATAAACCCAGGGCCACACTCGGGGAGCCTTTTTCAATGTGGTGCAAGGTGCTGCGGCTGATGCCTGCCCTTTCAGAAACCTGCTCGGCCGTAAGCCTTCTCCTCAAGCGGGCGAGTTTGATATTTTCGCCAAATGCCGCAAGCGTTTTCACGGAAGAGGGTAAAAAGATGGGGGTTCGGTCGTTCATAACGTATACTATTATACACAAATATAGATAATTATGTACACAATAGCACGCATTATGTGTCTCAGGGGAAATTATGTAAGCCGCGTTGGCTTTCTTGTTTTCAGCCACTTCGTGTCCCCGTAACAATTCCAGCCCGGTGCATGTGGAAGACACCAATGTTTCTTTTTTGCTTCTGTCTGAAGGGAAAAAACAGCACGTTACTATAAAATTCTTATCTCTTCAGGAAAGAATCTTCCTTCGGTAGCTTGCCGGGGTTTCTCCGATTTTTGATTTAAAAAGTCTGTTAAACGCGGCTTCCGATTGATAGCCAACCTTACTGGCTACCTCACTGATATTTTCTTTGCTTTCTGCTAAAATCTCTTTGGCTTTTAAAATGCGCCAGTTGGTCAAATAGCTTAATGGGGTTTCGCCTACCAATCTTTTAAATTCTCTGCAATACAACGTACGGGACATTCCAGCAGTTACAGCTAATTGATGTAATGTCCAGTCTTTTTCAGGAGACTCATGCATAGATTTTAAAGAATTACTGATTCTGGTATCCTTTAGCGCCAGAAGAAATCCTTTTTTTATATCGGCCTGTTCTATATAAGCACGAATAATTAATACAAAAAGTATATCGACCAGGCGCCCTAAAATTAATTTACTTCCTATTTTTTCAGTGCTGATCTCTTCATTCATCATCACTGCGGCTTGCTGCAGCCACAAGTTTAATTCTTTAGTGGTATTTATATGTATCACTTTAGGCAGGGTCTTAATAAAAGGATGTTGTACAGATGGAGTGAACTCAAAATGCCCACCCATTAATATAGTCTCTTCATCTTTCCCTTGAAACAAAGGCTTCCCACTGTGAAAAGCTTTGCCGAATTGCGAAGCCGGCACACACGTAGTATTCGATTTGCCTGAAATGAGATGTTTAGAACCATGAGGAATACAAACAATATCGCCCACATTCAATTTTATAACCTTCTCACCCGGTACCCTCAAATAACAAGTGCCTTTTAAAAGCCTCCAAAACTGCGAGCGTGAATCTTGCTCCATTCCTATACCCCAAGGCGAAGTGAAGCTAAATTTTGGATAAAAAACCGTTTTCAATTTGGCACTCTCTAAGACACCGCTTAATGCATCCATAGCTTTAATATGTACGTTTGAGCAAATCTAATGGACTTATTGATACTAAGAACACCTGTCAAGTAATTATTTTTGTAGCAGCAATAATTAAAAAACAGACAATATGAACGAAAGTATATTGATAACCGGAGCGAATATTGGGCTTGGGAAAGAGACTGCCCGACAGTTAGCCTTGAAACCGGAAACCAAAAAGGTAATTCTTTTCTGCAGAAATCAGGCGAAAGCCGAAGCAGCAAAAAAAGACCTGGAGGAGCAAACGGGAAAAAGGATCTTTGAAATTATGATCGGGGATGTGTCGGATGCGGATTCGGTAAGAAAAGCAGTGGAAAAGATAAAGGAGCCTATTGATGCAATAATTTTAAATGCAGGTGGAATGGTTGGTAAAACGGCCGGGAAAATAACACCTTCCGGTATGAATGAATTAGCTGCCACGAATATTTTGGGTCATGTGATTTTAGTGGAGGAGTTAATTAAACGGGATAAGATAAAAAAAGTAGTACTATCAGTCAGTGCGGAAGCGGTACCGGGAGTAAAGGCGCTTGGAATGAAACCAGTTTCCATGAAGACTTCTTCAGTAGATGAGTTTGCCGGTGTTCTGGATGGATCCTATTTTGGTAATAAATTCGATGCGGTGCAGGCATACGGATACGTTAAATATGCAGCAACCATGTGGACGTTATCCATGGCAAGAAAATATCCTAACCTCAAATTTGTTGTTGTGAGTCCCGGGAACACAAAAGGAACGCTGGCACCGGATAGTCTTCCCCCGGCAATGAAATTTATGTTGAAGAATTTTATGATGCCTGTTGTGTTCCCATTGATAGGCGGAATGGTGCATAAGCTGGAAGTAGGGGCGAAACGCTTTGTAGATGGCATTTCAGATGATCAATATAAAAGCGGTGTTTTTTATGCAAGCAAAGAGGGTAAGTTGTCCGGTGAACTGGTTGACCAAAGCACTTTTTTTACTGATTTGAAAAACACGTCATTTCAGGATAATGCCGATAAAGCGATTCATCGGTTTATTAAGCCTAATACTTAAATGTGTACATATGGGCCGGAAGAAGCTTCGGGATCACTACATTGCTTTTCCCTGCCCCTGCCTCCCGCCGCTCTACTTAGCTGCTTTATTATCCGGGTAGCTTACACCGGGGCCAAAGTAACAGGCATTCTCTTTTATTTTACCGTCTTTAAATTTGAAGTATTCCGTGTTGCGAAACAGGCGTCCATCATTGGTCCATCCGTTATAGGTCACAAAGGCGTCGTCCCCGTCGATAACAAGTTTCTCGATATCGAATTTTTTGATGCTGGCAGAGTTGGGCCAGCAACGTTCTTTATAAGTCTTTAAATCAATATGATCATCATTGGGGCTGAGGAAAACGAAGCCATCGGCCATCAGGGAGTTGAGCATGTTCCAGTCTTTTTTCTCATAAGCGGCATAATAATCCTTGATGAGTTTCTGGTTCACATCATTGTTACCAGCCTTGTTACAGCTGGCTCCAAGCAAGAACAGGGGGATTGCCAATAAGCTTCTGACCCAATTTTTCCGGAATGTATTTCTCATGACCATATGTTTTAGTAAGCATTCGTTTTTGATAAAGCGATCTTTATACCAATCTAAAATAGCTAAAAAGGGATTGAAAAGGAAGAATAGTTCTGTGTTTTAATCGTTCTTTATTTTCTCTTTGTTTGCCAATTGGTCATTGCTAACTGGTCACTACATTGTTTTCCCTGCCGCTGCCTCCTGCGCCTGTCGCTTTTTTTGTTCTGTTTCTGTAAGCTGAATATTCACCAATAGCGTCTATTGCTTTAGCAGCAGCGCTTACTCCTTTAGCAGTAGGGTGTTTTTCTTTAGTAGTAAAGCTTACTCCTTTAGCAGTAGGGTGTTTTTCTTTAGTAGTAGAGCCTACTCCTTTAGCAGTAGGGTGTTTTTCTTTAGTAGTAGAGCTTACTCTTTTAGCAGTAGGGTGTTTTTCTTTAGTAGTAGAGCCTACTCCTTTAGCAGTAGGGTGTTTTTCTTTAGTAGTAGAGCCTACTCCTTTAGTAGTAGGGTGTTTTTCTTTAGTAGTAGAGCCTACTCCTTTAGCAGTAGGGTGTTTTTCTTTAGTAGTAGAGCCTACTCCTTTAGCAGTAGGGTGTTTTTCTTTAGTAGTAGAGCCTACTCCTTTAGTAGTAGGGTGTTTTTCTTTAGTAGTAGAGCCTACTCCTTTAGCAGTAGGGTGTTTTTCTTTAGTAGTAGAGCCTACTCCTTTAGCAGTAGGGTGTTTTTCTTTAGTAGTAGAGCCTACTCCTTTAGTAGTAGGGTGTTTTTCTTTAGTAGTAGAGCCTACTCCTTTAGCAGTAGGGTGTTTTTCTTTAGTAGTAGAGCTTACTCCTTTAGTAGTAGGGTGTTTTTCTTTAGCAGTAGATCCTACTCCTTTAGTAGTAGAGCTTACTCCTTTATCAATAGCGCCTATTTGCGCTTTTAATATAGTTTTTGCTTATAAAACCAGGGAGGAGATGGCTTACTAATCGTATAAAGTAGGTTTTTAGCAGGGATTTGTGGATTGGGGGCGTGTACTACAGCATAATGCCGCATTCTTTATATCACCCCAGACCCGTGTCCCCCTTTGGAGGGGGCTAGGGGGAGGAAAAACGAACGCCCTTACTACACTGATTCAGAACAGAAGGAGTGGGGTGTGGATGAGGGTGAGGGATCTGCTGGTGTGATGGCATTCCCTGTGTCGGTCTTTTCCATGGCTTTTGTTTTATGGTATTGTAAACGGGCAAAGGGCAAGCATAAACGATCATATAACTCGCCTCCCCCCTTCTAACAATTTAAGAACAAATTAATTGAACAGAACTCATGCTCTTCGCTGATTTCGAGACGATGCCGTTCTCTGTAATAGAGATCTAAATATTTTTTAACATTTAGATCAATAATGGATCCTAATTTGTTGATTCTCAAATCTTTTTTGTACTTCATTTTAAAAACAATTGAGCTCACACCTGTCTCTAGAACAACCCGAATCGGATTATCCGGGTCACGACTAATACCATTTCTAAAGGCATCTTCAACAAATAAAATGAGTATTCTGGGTAATATTTTCACCTGATCAGTATTTCCCGTACATAACAGTTCAAAATACACATCTTGATTCAAACACTTTTGAAGGTTGATAAAACCGGAAATGTGTTCAAGCTCTTCTTGAATAGAAACAACTTTTTCTGGGGCTATTCTTAAAGAATAGCGTAGCGTTTCTGAGAATAAACCAATCGCCTCTGCTGCCCGCTCTGAACTAGTATGGGCTTTGCTATAAAGAAAGTTAAGGAAGTTAAATGTAAGATGGGAATTAAATTGGCTTTTTAGAAAATCAAGTTCCTCATACATCAGTATTTTCTCTCTTTCTTTCTCCAACCGGAGTCTGTCAAGAGCTAGTTGATTAAAGTAAGAAGTAAAGGCCATTATACTAATCGGGATAAAAAAAAGCCCTGACACCGTGAGTACGTGTATAAATAAATCAGGTGGTGGATTTAAATGAACAAAATGCATCAAAAAACCGCTTATGCACCACCTAATGCAGAAGTAAAATGTGAAAAGCACGCAAATAGATGGTATAATGACGAGCTTCTCGTTCTTCCATGTATAAGGTATAATAAAGCAAAAAAGTACGTAATAGAGAATGGAGAAATTCAGAACACTAAATACGCAACCAATGGCCTGAAAAAACCAATGAGTTGTTGCTGGTGCAGAGAAGTACAAATACATCCAAACAAATATCCAGATAGCACCGTGCCTAACTATTTTGTTGCCATGC
>Ga0206962_1133_pt2 | contig 22514 bp, 19 predicted proteins | sample Alteio_BWOrgHeat_27_FD_153241 | JGI IMG/M metagenome (GOLD analysis project Ga0206962, IMG submission 153241) | Enriched cells from forest soil in Barre Woods Harvard Forest LTER site, Petersham, Massachusetts, United States -... | ecosystem: Environmental > Terrestrial > Soil > Temperate forest >...
AATCGCATGTGAATGATATTAGGAGAATGCGTTCCGGATCTATACCTAGCTGTATTAAGCGAAAGATGCGGAAGATGACTGTTGAAGTCTTTCCTGACCCGGCTGATGATAACACTCGTATGTTTTGTTCGACCTTGGACATCACTATCTTGTGTTGTTCATCAGATAATACTATTTTCTTATTATCGACATCAAATGTCTTATAATCTGTAGTTTTTTTTAGAGCATTATACTTCTGTATAGCCCTCAGATTAGTTATAAGTTCATCTTTTTTTAAAGATGAAAAATTAGATACAAGATCTGACTGTTTTAATAAACTCTTTAGCTCAGTAATATTCTTTGCCTGAAAGTTTTGGTTCATTATATATAATATTTAAATATATAATTATAAAGTGAGTTTGAACGTATAAAAATTTTCTAGTATAGTATAATATAGCTATAGATGGAAATACAATTAGGCGGAAAATTAGGTGGGGTTACTATAGTATCTCCAGAAGATCATGGTAGGGTGTCCGAACACAAGTGGCATGATGATGGTGAAGGATACGCAACCGCAACTATAGATGGTACCAATGTACGATTAAACCGGTTTATTAAATGCTGTCCAGAAAATTTAGAAGTGGATCATATAAATAGAAATACATTTGATAATCGCAGTGAGAATTTAAAGATCTGTACACAGTTGGAGAACAGTCAAAATACATCAGTCCGGAAAAATAAAACTTCATCTGATTATAGAGGTGTTTTTTTTGATAAAGCCACGCAAAAATTTAGGGTACTTTTTGTATATTATAAAGAACAGATATCTCTTGGTAGTTTTGACGATGAAATTGATGCAGCAATCTGTTTTGACATGTATATTGTTCATAATAACATAACAGAAAAGGAGTTGAATTTTCCTGATAAAAGGAATGAGTATCTCAATACAAAATATATTCCTTATGTCAAAAAGAAAAGTGGCAAATATATCGGAGTAATATTTCTGAAGAGAGATAACAAATATGCGGCTCGGATTTACATTAATGGAAAGAATAATGTATTATTACGTTCAGAAGACGAAGTACAATGTGCAAAAGCATATGACAAGTATATTGTTGATAATAGCGTTCCAAATAAAAAAAAACTAAATTTCCCTAATGATTATCCGAATTATAAGGAAATTTTAGAAATTAAAACCGAATTCAAGCCCATTAATTCAAAAACAATAAGATTAATTTTGAATAGTTCTCCTGAGTCAGAAGTAATCATTGATAAGGAGGATTATGATAAAATAAAAAACCATTGTTGGTACTTGAATGATGATGGGTATGTCGTTGCCACAATTGGTGGCGATACAACACGAATACATAAATTTATCATGAATTCTACTATATCAACTGAGTTCATTGATCATATTGATTCAAATCCTCTCAATAACATAAAAAGTAATCTCAGACGGTCTAATAAACATAAAAATCCACAAAACCAATCAAAGAGGGAGGGAGCATCATCAAAATATCATGGCGTAAACGTAATTAAAACATCAATAATGAAGAGATGGAAAGTATTTGTGGCAAAGCACTATGTCGGAACATATATAGATGAAATATCGGCCGCACGCGCAAGAGACCTTTACATCATAATAAATATTGAGGATCCGCATTATAAATTCAATTTTGCAGACTGGGATAAAAAGGAAGTAAGGGCCGAATGGGAAGCCAAATTAGCCATTCCTAAAAATAATTCAGAAAAGTAATTATATCATTAAATATAATTTGTACATTTTTCATATATAACATACATGAAAAATCAGATATTTAATTGTTTTTTCATAACCAATACAATAAACCAAATTTGTTAAATAAATGAATATTCTTCATCATTCTGTTCTTCTTTCTTATTAGATTTCTTAACTTCTTTTTTAACCTCTTTACTCTTAGTGGTAATGACCTGTTTAGTTTTTCCAACTACTGTCCCTTTCGGCTTATTAACAATAAGTGTATCAACCTTCTTAACTATTTTCTTCTTTGGCTGAACAACAATCACTTCTTCACTGATATCCTCAGAATTAGAATCCTCATCACTTTTCTCCCATGATTCCTTATCATCCTCTTCATCATCAACAACTATATTGGCTTTCTTTATACTTTTCAACATTGTCGCCGCTTTATTTTGTTCTTGATCCTTTTCTAACTTAGCAATAGACATTTTGATCAAGAAGTAAGATACACCTGGTAAACAATTTTTAATTGGTCCTAATGTTTTCACTCCGCCTACCTTTTTTATAACTCCACTAATCTTATTATGGATTTCATTTGTCAACCCTACCTTGATTAAATTAATCGGCTTACCCATCTTATATAATTTAACTACATGGTCCTCTATTGTCTGTACTGTTAGCTCTTGCTCTATTGCTATCTGTTTAATAGTTTTACCCTTATTATGGAATAAGTCAAATGTTTTATCCAAAGTTCCTGATTTTTTTGTTTTAGATAACTGTACTTCTTTGTCCTGTTGATTTGCCTGTTCTATCAAGTCATCCATTTCCATGCAACTGAGTTTAGGGTTCTTTGACTGTAATTTAATCGTACTGGTTAGGGCCGGCATCAGTTCCTTTAATGGTGGTGGAACATTCATAATCATTGTTGTTGCTTTGTTCACTTTATATTTACCTAACCATTCTGATGCCTTTTTAGTCATAGCTAAGGTAAACCCATGACCACCAGTAATAGAGTTTTCTTTGATATATGCCGAATTGATCAATAGGCTAATAAAGATCTTCCACCATCCGTCTGATCTATATTTACCCGCATTAAACAGGTCTGATTGCTTGAAATGAGGCTTCAGTTTCTTAGATCCAGACCCACGAAGAATATTGACCAACATCGATCCGCCATAGCAGTTTCCAGTTAAGTTCATAACCCCAAAAAGAAGGGAGGTTTCTTTGGCGAAATCATATTTGATAATGTTCTGAACATTTAAACAGTTATCACAATTACCGCAATTTTCTTTATCATAAGTTTCGCCAAAATAAGCAAGTATGAATGCCCTTCTACAATCTGATGAGTATAGATAACTTTTCATGATTAAGCTAAGCGAAATCATATGTGAACGATAAACGGGATCTTTTATCTGATTAGTGAAGTAATTAACCGTATTGAAATCAGCTAATGAATAGAAGAGAATGCATTCACTAGGTAATGAATCACGACCAGCTCTTCCAATTTCTTGGTAATAAGATTCCAAATCTTTGGAGGGGCCGTAATGAATTACTTTGCGAACTGTGCAGTCTATCCCCATGCCGAAACTAATGGTAGCTGTTATACATTTTAATTTCCCTTCAGAGAATGACTCATGAACCTTAGTTCTATCACTACTAGACATACCGGCATGATAACTTTTTGATTTAATCTTATGTTTGTTCAGTTCATCAGCAATCTCATCTGTCATTACCCTTGTTTGACAATATATGATTGTCGTTTCATTAGCTTTAATAACAGACAATATATCAATAATGGCACTATCACTTTTCGGCATAACCTTAATGTTCAAATTAGGCCTGTCAAAGGTAGTTTTAATAATTAATGGATTATTTAACTCTAGGACCTTAACAATATCGTTCTGTACCTGTTGAGTCGCAGTAGCAGTTAAAGCGATGAGGGGTATATCCGGTATCCATGCCTTTAAACAACCTAGCTGAGTATAAGATGTCCTAAAATCTTGAGCCCATGTAGACGATACATGGGCCTCATCAATAGCTACAAGACATAAAATCTCTGTACTAGCTAACTCCCTAATAAAGTCTTCTTGTGTAATTAAGTATTCAGGCGTCGTCAAAATGATTCTATACTCATTGTTCAATATCTCATTTTTCAAAGAGTTTTTGTATTGAACTGTCGAATTAAGGCAACATGTGGGAATCTTTAACGCTTCCATCTTAAGTTTCTGATCATTCATCAATGAAATGAGCGGCGATATGACTAAAACAGTTTTGTTTAAATGTACGGCTGGGAATTGAAAACAGATGGACTTACCAGCCCCCGTAAACATAATAGCGACTACATCCTTCTTATCTTCGACTAAAGCCTTAATAATTTCTAATTGTTTATCCCTAAATTCATTAAAACCGAACCATTTTTTAAGGGTTTTCTTATATGAGCTCATAATTAACTTATTTTGATCCATACTTTAACTATTCTTAAATAATTATTATATATTTTCATTTTTTTATATCATTTTTATAGAGTACCATTGGTAAGAAATAGTACAATAGTTAACCATTTTATTAGTTTGTCAGCTGTTATACTTTTTTCCACCCTTATAATTAATACCAGTATAGTTAACCAGTATAATAGTTACCGGGCCCTTGCAAGCAAAACGGATCAGCAATATGGCTTTCATCATAATGTAACCAATATTGTTAAACACTTTTGTTTATCAGCATAACAAAAGAGGTTTCAATATCATTTTCATTATGATTCATATCATATTGTGAATCCATTTTGTGTGCCAGGCCCCGGTTCATCATAAGCAAAAGTATATTGGTTACAATTATAAAGGTGGAAAAGTATAACAGCTAACCATTTCAAATAGTTCGTCAACTGTTATACTTTTCCAACCCTTATAATTGATACCAGTATAGTTACCAGTATAATAGTTACCGGGCCCTGGCAAACAAAACGATTTCGCAATATGGCTTTGGTCATAATGTAAACGATATTGTTAAACACTTTTGTTTACCAGCTTAACAAAAGAGGTTTCAATATCGTTTACATTATGACGAATGCCATATTGTGAATCCATTTTGTGTGCCAGGCCCCGGTTCATCATAAGCAAAAGTATATTGGGTATAATTATAAGGATGGAAAAAAGTATAACAGCCAACCATCTCAACTAATTCGTTAACTGTTATACTTTTCCACCCTTATAATTGATACAAGTATAGTAGTTACCGGGCCCTTGTAAGCAAAATCGATCAGCAATAGATTTCATCATAATGTAAACGATATTGTTAAACACTTTTTGTTTACCAGCTTAACAAAAGAAGTTTCAATATCATTTACATTATGACGAATTCCATATTGTGAATCCATTTTGTGTGCCAGGCCCCGGTTCATCATAAACAAAATATACTGGTTATAATTATAAGGGTGGAAAAGTATAACAGCTGATGAACTATTAGAAATGGTTAGCTGTTATACTTTTCCACCTTTATAACTGATGCCAGTATATTTAAACAATATAATAATTACCGGGTCCTGATAAGCAAAATGGATTTGCAATATAGTTTTCATCATACTGTAATCGATATTACTAAATCCTTTTGTTTATCAGCTTAACTAAAGTGTTTATCAATATTGTTTTCAATATGATTCATACCATATTGCGAATCCATTTTGTGTACCAGACCCCGGTTCATCATAAGCAAAATTATACTGGTTATAATTATAAGGGTGGAAAAGTGTATCAGCTAATCATTTCTAATAGTTCATCGACCGGTATACTTTTTCAACTTTATAATTGATACCAACATTGTTCATATGATGTTATATTGTTTCACACTCTTCATAAAAATTGATTTTATAACGGAATGATACCAATTTACTATTTTCTTGTACAATTCAATATGATCTCATCAACAAAAACACGCAACGAACTTCAAATAGAAATTAATAATTTATTTGATGAATTAGATAGAAAATTATCACATATGACAGTACAACTTGGTTTCATAAGTCACAAAATTCCAATATTTAATAACATTAAAATAGCTAAACGACTCTTTAATTCAAGTCAAGGTTTGTCAAATATTATGCCGACAATTATTCAACAATTAAACGATATACATTCACATATTCTTTATTCAGAATGTGTGTATAAAATAGTTATTGAAATAGCTGAGAATATTTCTAATTTATTTCAAGAATATTCACAGAATTTAGGAAAAGAAGAACAGATACAGGAACAAGAACAACAAGAAGATCAACAAGAATCAAATTCAAAGATAACCATAACAATTTGATCATGCAAACCAAATGTTTAATAATTATTTTATACTATATCATGCTATATCGAACTTCAATAATAATTACGCCAAATGTTATTACTCAATAGTAACAACTACATACATAAGTTTTATTATTTTCAAATATGTATATATAAATGGAAAACAACAATAATATTATTAAAAAGCAAAAGATATCACATACACAACAAGACATAATCCAGAGCCGTTTACTAAGAAAATTAAATCGAATTCTAGAATATGTATTTGAAATAGGTTATTATGATAGTTCACCTAACTGGTATTGGCTAGCTCTAAAGAAAACATTGCTCCAAACAGATGAAATAATAAATTATGTACCTATTCTTTACCCTAATGATGATTACTCTTATGCACATATATCCCATCTCTTTGATAATGATGTTGAAATGAATGATATTGAAATATTTGTCAATAATGAGAAACTTAATGAAAAACCGATAATTGAATGCTGCTGGTACCTTCTTGACCGTTTCTTTGAAAAAATAGAAAATAAGAATCTATATTTTGTCCGGCTCGGGTTCCTTCATACTTTTGACAAAATTGTTAAAGAATTTATTGAAGAATATGGCGAAAAATGACTTAAAGATTAGACGACATATTAGTATATTCAAGGTCTAACGACTTGTTCATTGAGTTCTTTGAATCGGCTCTGAGAAAGTTATCTAATTATTTATTCAATACTTTCTTTGGCAAGTTAAACCAAGAATCGTTTTTATTTGAACCGCCATTTGAAGATTATCAATTAACATTATGTCAACCACTAACATCTTCAAATAGCCCTTGTTTAAATGAATCCTATTTCATTATTAGTCATTTGCTCTATCTTTTAGAGCCGCTTAATAATGATTATCTACATCTTACTGATTTAAAATCAATAGGCATCTAAGGGTTCAGAGCCGCTGATCAAAGGTTATCATATTAACAAATATCTAAACCACCTTTGATCACAATTTGCTCTCTAAACTTATCATATCATTAGTTCTTACTTGCTCTACCTAATTTTAGAGCCACCAACTAATGATTACCTTAAGTCTAAGATCCGAAATTTCAAAGATTATCTAGCTTATGATCCATATGTTAAAACCCTCTTTGAAATAACACTTGATCTTTATTTATGGCAATGTAGTTTAAAGGAAAACATTCTTTTTTGAGTAAAAGGAAAGATAGTGGCTCGTAATCACTTATTGTCATAATTATATTTTTAAAAATAATTATCTAATGTAATGTATAGACACCGTTGTGTTTATCCTTAGAGTTTAGAGCCACTTGTTGAAAGATTATCATACTGAGTAGTTTTCTCCATACTTTATCTCTAAAGATAATGTATGGATTAAATTTAAAATTTCTTTTAATGAATCTTTGTTCTAAACTTTTAAAGAAACAAGTAAGAAAACAAAATGTTAAATATTATAGGATTAGACTGGGTTGCCTTCATTCGGTAAGCTCTTTTATTAGAGATGGCTGGTTAAAAGTACTAATAGTTGAAAGAGTAATATTTTATACTGTTTCTGTAAAAAACTACTTATAGATTTGTTATTTATAAGTAATTATTATAATGTCAGACCCATTAAACCCCTTTGAACAATTAGAAAATAATGAGGAAAACTTTCTCAAGTATAAAGATGCTGGGACAATTGCTACAAAGGCAATGAACAGGTTAGTCAAGCTAGCTAAGCCTGGTAAATCCATGTCTGAGTTAATTAAGTTGGGCAATGAAACTGTTTTAGAAGAGCTTGGTAAAGTCCATACCGATATAAAAGATAAAGGACTGGCTTTCCCCATTTGCCTATCTGTAAATGAAATAGTTGGTAATTATCTACCTGGCCCAACTGAAATATTAAAGGAAGGAGACCTGTTAAAGATTGAGTTAGGAGTCCAAATTGATGGATTCCCTTCATTAATCTGTTTTACAACATTAGTGACAAGTGATACTACTATTAAAATTGATGATAAGAGAGCCAATGTCCTAAAAGCCTGTATCGAAGCAAGTAGGGAGGTTGCCAAGATTATGAAGCCGGGAACACTGAATACTGAAATTGTTAAGGTTATGGAGAAAGCGGCCATAAAATACGGTTGTACTTTGCCGATATCAAATGAACCGGGTCTTATTCCCGGAGTCTTATCTTGTCAAATTAGCCGATATATCATTGATTCACATAATGACGATGATTACAAAGGAGAGTTCATCCATCGATTCATTTTATCAAGAGAGAATTCCGTATTAGATCTTTTCATGGCCGAACTCCCTTTAGAGGAGAATGAGGTTTATGCAATTGATATAGTTATGTGTTCAGGTTCTGGTAAACTGGTTAAGAGTCATGAGACAAGTATTTATCGGAAGAATGATGAGAAGAGGGAGGAGTTAAAGTTGAAGGCATCTAGGCAAGTTTTGAATTCATTAAAAGGATTATATCCAAAGTCTATAGATTTAAAAGACCTAAATAATAAAATAGGTCTTAAGGAATGTTTAAATAAAAATGTGGTGATTGCTTATCCAGTTTTAAGTGAAAAAACTGGAGAATTTGTTTGTCGAATTAAATTTACAATTATAGTGAGACCAAAACCTGTATTACTTTGTGGTAAACAGGCTGATCAAGAACTGACTAAGCTTAGCTAATTAGCTTAGCGAGAAGCAGTAGAACGACGGCTACGACGACGGCGACGGGCCGGGGTAGCGGCAGCGGCACGACGGCTACGTTTGCGTGAGCCAGTTGCGGCACCGCGACTACGACTACGGCTTCGACTGGCGCGTCCTTGGGAACGACGACCACGACGAGAAGGACGGCCTACACGGCGTCTACGGGCACCTCCCTCCATCTCTTCCTCTTCATCATCATCCCAGTTTCCGCCTTCCTGTTCCATTTCTTGAGCTTGAGCTCCACGACGGGAGCGGCGAGCACGACTCTGGCGACCGCGACTTGATCGACGGGCTGATCGGCGAGCTGATCGGCGATTTGATCGGCGAGCTGAGCGCCTGTTTGATCGGCGGGCTGATCGGCGATTTGATCGGCGAGCTGAGCGTCTTCGTGAACTTCCTCTTACTTGAGTTGACATATTATTATATACTATATACAGAAAAAAAAATTGATAATTTAAATTAATTTATTATTGTTTTTATAATAAATTTTACTATATATTTTATTCGGAATGGATAATTTTGATAATCTTGATAATCTGGAGTTAAAAAATATCAAGTATATTAGAAAAAATGGGAACCGAATTTTGTTCGAATTATCAAATCAACAATTCTATATTATAGTTCCGAACCAGAAAGATGAATTTCATTTTTTAGAAATTGAAGCGATCCTAACTGGCTATACCTGGCTAAGCAAAGTTAATGAATATATTTTTGATAAAAACCCAAAGTTGCAAGACATATTGACTTTTATTGAGAAAAAGTATTCGGAACAGAATAAGATTATATCAGGGAGAGAACCAGATAGAAAAGTTAATAAAATGGACCTGTTCGATAACATTCCTAATTTAGAAATTGATACATTTGATTTAGAAGAAAGGAAGTATAGAAGAAAACTAGAATCTGTTATGAGTACGAAAAAGAGTAAACTCAATTTGAATACAAATCCAAATAATAGTACTACTGTACCTTTATTCTCTGGGAAAGTTCCATCCGTCTTAATCATGAATGAATTCTTTGAGCTTAGAAAGAAATATTCCAGGAATACAGGTATAATAATTGAATTAGCTGATGATAATATTTATACTTGGACCCTCAAATTTAAGAATTTTACTAATGCCATATTGAATAGACAATTAGATAATTTAGCTAAGACTTTTAGCTATGATTATATAGAAATTGAGGTTGACTTTCATGATACTTTGTATCCGAGTTATCCGCCATTTTTGCGAATAGTTAGACCGAGGCTGAATAATGGATTAATGAACAAGATTACTAATATGAAGATGGTCCAAACTGATTACTGGACGCCATGTAGAGGTATGCTTTTCATCGTTAATAAACTTTATAATGTATTAAATGAACATTGTTTAATTGATACAGAGTCAGAAATGAATGACATAACAAAATATAAGGATGGGGCTTATCATAGTTTGGAAGCAATTTTGGTTAAGCTTGCTTCTTTGACTGATATTAAAGATGAAGGGGAAGGTGAACAATTAGACAAGGAGGTTTATAACAAGATTGTACCTAATAAGGTTGTTTCAGATGTGAGTAGTAAGAAACCCACTAAGAAGAAGACTGTTGACGTGGTTTGGGGTAAAGGAAAGGGGTTTGGCCATTCAGGTGCCCCAGATTGGGACCTTAATGCTTATTTGAAGATGCAAGAAGAGAAAGATAAGCAGATCAAATCAGTTTTATCGATCATTATGGATGCATTACATAATTATAAAGATGAAGAAATGCCTTTAGTCTACAATATTATTAAGAATTCTTATCTGATCCCATTCATTAAATCTTATTTGCAAGGTACTAATATTTTGGAAATGAGTAAACATTATGAAATGTATCAATATATTCTGTTATTCATGCAAATATTGGCAACAGAGAATTCTATCTTTCTGTTTGACAATTATAATGAAAGTAGTCAGGGCCTTTATGACCTACTCACTATTCTCAATAAGGAAGCAATTCAGATAGCCGTATTTTCTAGTATAAATAAGAAAGAGAAGGAGAAGGAAGAAAAAGATTCGATTGATAGCAATTATGATATTTCGACTATGATTAGCTCTCTATATGACATGATTACACCGATTTTCAATACATATTTAGAAAACAAGAAGAAATTCATTTTAGAGAAAGAGGAAGGTTGGCAAAAGAAAATAGAGAATGCGATCAGTACAACTGATACTGTTAAACAAGAATATGAGAGGCAAATGAATGAATTAATGTTTGATACCTGTAAGTTTACCAGTAGTTATGCATTTGCTAATGAAATTAAGGGTGGATCTAGGCCGAGTAAAATTATGTCGAAGAGGTTAGCGAGTGAATATGCGGCAATGATTAATGGATTGCCTGTCTTTTTTGAGTCGTCTGTGTTTGTTAGGGTGAATGAACAGGATAATAGGTGTGTGAAGGTGTTGATAACAGGTCCAAACGACACACCCTACAGTTGCGGTTGTTTCATTTTTGATCTTTTTACTGGTAACAATTATCCAACTGATACGCCGAAGATGCTGTTTTTGAACACTGGAAACACAAGGATGAACCCAAACCTGTACAATTGCGGCAAAGTGTGTTTAAGTCTCCTTGGCACATGGAGTGGTAAGGCCAGTGAGGGCTGGAATGCAAGTACTTCTACACTCTCACAAGTATTCATATCGATTCAAAGTCAGATTTTAGTGGATGAACCCTACTTTAATGAACCAGGGCACGAAAGCAACGGCAATAACCCTCAAGGCAAGGAAGCATCGCGTCTATACAACTGTGAACGCCGATACTACACGCTATTACATTGTATGTATAACCTTCTAATAAAGAATGATTACCCAGAATTCACAAATATTATCAAAAAACATTTCACTCTTAAAAAGAATTACATAATTGACCTTATAGAAAAGTGGAAAGCTGAGCCAAATAATAAATTTGAGAAAAATACTATTGAGATTGCTGATAAATTGAAACTAGTATTAGAAAAACTAACTTGATATTTTTTATTATTCTACATTAGCATATAAAATAATAAATTAAATTAAGGCTTTTTTTGACTTGCATATCATACATCTATTATAAGTGATCCGATCTTCTTTAACTATTTCGGTATCACAGTTGCCACACTCTTTGCATTTCACAAAATCATTGATATAACTACTCAATACTTTCATAATGTGATTTTCTCTAAATATGCCAACAATAATTAACGACCCTTGTGAATTCAAATTGCTTATCACATTCATCTCCTTCTCAAAGTACAACTTGACATCTTGTACAGGTCTATTCAGCTTATTGCATGTTGAAGTGAAATTTAAAAATATTGTCTTCTTATCTTTTGCCTTGACAATCGGCTTATCCAAGATCATTTTTTTATTAGTTGATGCCTTTTCATTTAATTCAGTATAGAGTCTGTCGACTAGATAGTCAATGGAATATAATTGCTCATTCATTTTGATAATTGAATGAATAATAATATGATAGATAATAGTTTTTATATATCAATTTTTCTTTAAGTAGTATAAAAATGATGAACAATTATGATTACCGGGACTCTTCACACAAAATGAATTCACAATATGGATTTCGTCATAAGTTAAATGATATTAACGAACACTTTTGTTTAACTGATTAACGAAAGTGTTTATCAATATCACTATCATATGATTTATACTGTATTGTGAATCCATTTTGTGTGCCAAGTCCCGGTACCCATCATAACAAAATTATACTGGTAACAATTGAAAGGGTGGAAAAGTATAACAGCCGACGATTATATTCAGTTCGTCGGCTGTTATACTTTCCCACCCTTACAATTGTTACTGATATATAATTACCGGGACTTGGCACACAAAATGGATTCACAATATAAATTCTATCATAAGTTAAATGATATTGATAAACACTTTCGTTTAACAGTTAAAAGAAAGTGTTTATCTATATCGTTATCATATGATTTGTACTGTATTGTGAATCCATTTTGTGTGCCAAGTCCCGGTAACCATCATAACAAAATTATACTGGTAACAATTGTAAGGGTGGGAAAGTATAACAGCCGACGATTGTATTCAGTTCGTCAGCTGTTATACTTTTCCACCCTTATAATTGTTACCATTATATAGTTCCCGGGACTTGGCACACAAAATGGATTCACAATATAAATTCTATCATAGTGAACCAATATAATGAACACTTTTGTTTAATTGGTAAACGAAAGTGTTTAACAATATCGTTATCATATGATTTATACTATATTGTGAATCCATTTTGTGTGCCAAGTCCCGGTAACTATTACAAATTGTCGGTTAAATATTATCTCTTTAGGTTGACTGGTATATAGCTAAACAATATCATATATTTCTTCCAATTATGCCCGGTCTTTATATCTTTTTAAAAAGGGGAGGTTAAGGAGGGGCTTGTCCCTCCTTCGCCAGGCGAAGGTATTCAACCTTCCGCCGATGCGGCGCCAGTGCTGCATAAATAATGGCCAAACTATTACAAATCCGCCATTGATATACATTCCATCCTATAATTGTTATCAGTATATCGGACCGGGGCCCTTATCACAAAACGAATTAACAATATGGTATAATCATATTGATGACGATACGATTAATCACATTTGTTTAACAATTTAACAAATGTGTTCAACAATATCGTTTAAATTATGATAGAATATGTATTGTGAATTCGTTTTGTGATAAGGGCCCCGGTTCTATACGATATTATTCATAAGCCCAAAAAATTGATATCATAAAGTTATCATCATTATCACTTACTTATTCTCTTATTATAAAATGGACCAACAACAATTAACCCCCGATGAAGTAGATTATGTCATCTATCATAACCCATGTAGTGACGGCACAGCGGCCGGTATGGCTGCTTGGAAATACCTTAAAAACAAATTTCCGGAAAGACAAGTGATATACAAAGGTATGGCCATGGGTCAACCTCCACCAGATGATATCAAAGGTAAAAACTTACTCATCTGTGATTATTCTTATAAAAAAGATGTAATTCTGGATCTACTGACGAAAGTAAATAAGTTATTAATAATTGACCACCACAGATCAGCCGAGAAAGATCTACAGGATATCGATAATAAATACAAAATCTTTGATATGAAGAAGTCTGGAGCAACACTAACTTGGTCATATTTCTTCCCAAACACAGAAATGCCTCTCTTATTTAAATATATTGAAGATAGAGACATCTGGACAAAGAAATTAGTTAATACGGATGATTTTGCATCAGCATTTTATATTTTGCCTCATGACTTTGAGTTATATGAAAAATATTTAGATGAAAACTTATTATTAAGCCTTATCAATGTCACTGGACCAAAGTATCAAGAGTTAAATGCATATTATACAGATCAAGCTGTCTCCTATTCTGTACCAAAATTCTGTAAAATTAAAGGTAAGTACTATTTAGTCGCTTCAGTCAATACCTCAATTCTGAAATCAGATATCGGCAACAAAATATTTGACAAATATCCATTAATTGACTTCTCTATCTCCTACAGTATTTATGATAGTTCTAATACAACTTCTATCAGCTTACGATCTACGGATAAACACGCGGATGTCTCCAAGATTGCAACGAAGTTCGGTGCCGGCGGGCACAGAAACGCCAGTGGTATGCGTTTAGAGTACATCTCAAATGCAATACCTTCGAAAAGTTATGACCACGGCGAAATATACAATTATTTAGAGAATGTATATTTCGGATCTCTGACTATCGATAATCAGATTATCAATATTATTTACCTCCATACAACTTTATATCAGTTTCAATTAGGCAAGTACTTTCTACAAACAAAGTACAAGACCCAAAATAAAGAAAGAGTACAAGTGGGATCCACTCTTAATAATTCAGGTAACCCAACAGATTATCTAGATATGTCAGCAATGTGGAACTATAATGTAAAATATGATACCAGTGATTACATTATTATATTTGATAAAAAGTTAGATAGTAAAACAAAAGAACAATTTATTAATCAATTTACCAATAAAGCATCTGTCTTAGTTGAGTTCAACAATCCTACATCTGTCAAACTCACTTTCTCAGGACTTGTCAAAAAAATTATTTTATGATACAAATATATATGTCCAATCTATCTGTTAAGATTATAACTTGGTCAGCCGGTACAGCTGTCGACAAGAGCAATCTTGGTATATTTAACTGGTCTAATCAGATGGAAGAGTGGACAATCATTTGGCCATCCCATGATATAATATTTATTACGTTCCAAGAATTATCTAAGGAAGCCGGTAACCAAATATATGATGCTTTAAAGAGAAAATTGCCCAATTATCGGATATCACAAGATAATGAAGGTACTATTATACCAAATAAAAATTTATATGTCTTTGGTTACCTTTGTATAATAAATACTGTGTTTATCAATTTAGGTCCTATTACTAATGATATTTGTATTTATAAAAGACTCATCTGTCAAAACCCATCAGTAGCCTTCGGCACAATTGTGAATGGCAAAAAACTCATTTTTATTGCTTCATATTTACCTCTTGATTTAACAGATAAGTACAATAATAAGCTGGGTCTTGGGGACAGAATAGAAAGTATGAGGAAGATAAATAATGAACTAATACCTAATATTATTAAGGCATTTGGTCCAGCGGCCCCAACGAAGGAATATACCACACTCTTTTGGGCAGGCAACCTCAATTTCAGAATTCAGCATGATGGTAAAGAACAGTTAGACACTCTATTAAAGATAGATCTTGATGAATCTTTAGGTAAACCAGATATTAATAAGTACAAAGAAGCCGATAGAACTAATTTACACAAAACATGTACTTATTTACCATATAGTGGAACCAGTTTTGATACATTCAGACGGAATAGACAACAAGGCAAAAGCTATGATAAAAGTATATTGCCTAGTTATTGTGACCGAATCATCTTTAAAGGTAACTTTGCTGTAACTAAATACTATAGTTGGCCCGAAAGAAAACAGTCTCATTACCCTTTATCGATTGCTTATTCGGAACATGAACCAGTAATCTTAGAAGGATTTGTCCTATCACAGAATGCGCCTTCTCCAGAGATTAACCAACGGCCTAAATCTGATATTGTACAAAAGGTTACAGAAGTACCAGTTTTACCAATGAAGTCACAATCACAACCATTACCATCGCCAAAAACACCGGTAAAGTCTTTGCCAACAACATCTGTTTCTCCACCTTCACCATTCGAATCATTTAAGAGAAGACCTGTACCTCCTCCGCCTTCTTCTCCGCCAGCTTCTCCATCATTGTCTAGGTTACCACCATTACCCTCAACACCAGCACCTACAAAACTATCTGAAGCTATATTACAGATGTCGAATAGGCCAGTCGCACCACCAAGAAAAGATTTACCTGTTCTTCCTCCACGACAGAATCAGCCTCAAAAAGAATTGCCTATCCTATTAAATAGACCTCCAACTTATGAAGCACCAAAGCCACCACCAAGAAAATCTCAAGAGGTAACAGATGTAAATCAACAAGGAGGTAATGATGATTTCTATAAACTCAAATATTACAAGTATAAGGCAAAGTATATAGACCAGAAAACTCAATAATCTTATTATATAATTATTTTATGATATATAATTATATAATGTCTTCACCAATCTCTGTAAAACTTATTACATGGTCTGTCGGCAAAAATAGCGAAAGTAAAATAACTGATTGGTTAGCCGAATTGAGGCAATGGACCATCATCTCAAGTACCAATGACATTATATTTATCACGCTACAAGAAGTAAATAAGAAATTTGGTTCAGAAACATTCTTAAATGCTCTAAAAAGTAAGTTGAACGGTTATCGGATATTTTATCAAGGTGAAGGACCAGCAATATCTAGTCAAGATTATTATGTGTTTGGCTACCTTTGTGTTAAAAATGATGGTAAAACTAGTGTCAATTTAGTCAATATGAAATCAACTAAGTTAGTCGACTCAACCTGTATTTACAAAAATCTGATATGTATGTATCCGACAATCGGCTTCGGTTATGAATATGATGGTAGGAAACTAATATTTGTCGCTTCAACATTACCTATGAACCCAAATGATAATGATTATGGTAATTTAGGTTATTCGGCCAGGATTGATGCAATGAAGAAAATAGATAAAGAAGTTATACAGGATATTAGTAAGGCGTTACAAGGGTTAGATACAATTTTCTGGCTAGGTAATATGAATTTTCGAGTTCAAACAGATGGAATAGAACAATTAGATGATTTACTAAGTTCTAATCTGGATATTATCAAGGGTTTTAGGGAGGCTAATAAAAATGGTTTACAGAAGAGTTGTAAATATTTAGAATACAATGGGTTATCAAACTATGAACAATTTGTAATGATTAGACAAGAAGGCAAGTCTTTTAATAAAGAAGTAATACCTAGTTATTGTGACCGAATTATTTATAAAGGATTATTTACTCCATTATTGTATTATTCATACCCAAAGAAAGGAGAAATAGCTAACTATCCGAAAAGCATTGCATTTTCCACTCATGAGCCTGTTGTTCTTGAAGGTGTTATTCCTATATTATCACAATTATCACCTAAAGTATTACCACAAGGGTCAACCAACGTATTACCACAAGGGTCAACAAACGTATTACCACAAGGGTCAACTAACGTATTAGGGCAGCATCGGCAGAAAGGAGGAGAAAATAATGATGAGTATTACAGATTAAAATATTACAAGTATAAGGCTAAATACATGAGCCTAAAAAATTGATAAACAAACAATATTTGATATATATTATATTTATGATATTTATCAATAGATTAACATTATGTCGACAACAACATCAAAACCTGAAGAAATTAAAAAGGAATTACCTATCGAAATAGTCAGTTTTACACCTTATGCAACTTGGCGCTTCAAAGCCACTTATGAAGACTGTCCAATCTGTAAAGGACATTTGGAGGAGCCATGTCTCCAATGTTTAGAATCACCTAATAAAGGGGATTTGCAAAAAGGATCCACCTGGACAGGTCTATCATGTGATGCATCAAGAGGGAAATGCGGGCATTGCTTCCATAAACATTGTATTGACAAATGGACAGAGAAATCACAAGTTTGTCCCGTCTGTACAACACCATATGCAACTGATGTTAGAAATATGAATAACACTGATGATTGGATCAAGATGCATCAAAAAAAGTAATTACTTTATCATTTAACCAAAGGGTTTATCTAATTTAGTTTAGTTAATCTATATTTTTTTTGTTTATTATTATCTGGTGAAATACAATGATGAGATTCACAGTTTGCCCTAAATGATTCATATTTTTTGACTAGATCAGCATATGTAATATCAGTAGCTTTACCTAACTTATTATTTACAGCGTTATGAACATTGTATAGCCATTTACTCAATGACTCTCTATTCTTAAATACTGAATCATTTAATTCAGTACCTTTCTCTTTTATAAATTTAGCATATGATTCTCTACATTCTGAACAGGGAATAATGTAGGCCAAACTCTCAAAATATGATTTATATAATTGCTTTTCTTCATTTGACGGATCTTGTTCTGGATAATCAAATGTTATTGAATGAAGGAATTTCCAAGCACAATTGCCCCATACTGACGGCAATATACCGGGCATATATTTTTGCCTATATAATAGAATTATATTTTAGATTTTTTGGTATATCTATAAAAAAAATTGATTATTGCGTATAATAGACAAAAAATAATTATACAGAATACTATATCAACTAATATGGAAGAAGGAGGAGGAGAAGATGATGATTGGACCACCGTGTCTAAGAAACCAAAAGCCTCAAAGACAAAAGGACAAAGAGAGGTAATAGATGACTCTTTTAACAACTCAGGTTTCTCTAATCCAGAAACACAGGACTGGAACGTTATCACTTTAAAGAAGAAGTCTAATAAGAAATCTAATAATGGTTTCGTTTATGCTAAACCGGGCATCAATAATAAGCAAACAAAACCGGTTCCAAATGCATCAAAGATAGAACAAGGTTTAGAAGATGGTACCTATAAATTACCTACTGTAACAGTCAATTTTCAAAATCAGTTACAACAGTTAAGACAGGCTAAAGGGTGGAATCAAAAACAGTTGGCTAATAACTGTAATTTATCAGAAAGCCTTATTAGAAGTTATGAATCAGGTAAAGCAATTCCATCTCAGCAAGACATTGATAAAATGAGTAAAGCATTAGGTACTCAGCTGAAAAATAAATGAATTTTATTTATTATTATCTTTATTTATACTTTTATGATAATCAATATCTTGATGAAATTTCATCCCAGCCGCTGAATTCGGATTTACTCTGTTCCATAATGTTAGCAATTTAATAATTTGCTTCTCAGTTAAATAATAGGTTGTATCATCAATTAGTAATGGTTTTTCTGGATTATCATGAAAATCCCGGATATCAATTAGGATATGAAAATAGTCAATATTCTCTTTCTTATTCTCTTTAGGTTCATTATTATTGTTTTTCATACAAGAGTCAACTGAAGTCTTACCTAAAGATTCTAGAATAGCTTGATTCAATATATATTCTTCATAATCTATACCCATTGATTCATTTATAACTGTATCAATTTGATCCTCAACATTATTATTATATTCTTTTAATGATTCCTGGATTACTTTATCTAAATCATCAGTAAATTTATTATCGTTTTGTTCTTTTTCTTTCATCTTATATTTTTTATACTTGTTATATCGTTTATTCTTTTTCTTATAATGTTCATCAGAATCGGAATCAACATCCTCATCATCATCAGAATTAGCTAACTCACCAACCTTCTGATCCAAAGGGTTTACCAAATTCTCAGGACTTAATTTAACTCTCATTCTGAATAAGCCTGGAACATAATCTAGGGCTTCCATATTGATAACATCAGGTAACAGATATTTTCGGATAGCCCGACTTATCCTAGTTTGGGCTTTAATTAAGAATAACTGTTTATATTTCTCAAAGAACTGAGGCAACCAAGACTTTCTAAGGAACTCTTTATGCTTTTCTATCCTAATCTGTTCCAATTGATTCATTATTATAACTCGACTATTTATAATAATATTACAATATAATATTATAAAGGAATATCAATTTTCTTTTATATAATCTATTAATAAGAGATGAAAAGGGTATATAATTATGTATCATCCAATACTAAGGTCTTTTATGATAAGGCATCAGATTACTTATATCAGTATGTTAAATCTGATAATATAGATGGTGACAATTCCGATAATGATTTGTCGGATAATGATGATGACACTATTAAAGATTATGATGGTACTCTCACTATTGAATTATATGAAGATGAAGATAAGAGTACCCGAATATATCCTTGTGTCAGTTTATATACTGAGTATAACAGTTTTTGGTCAGAACCAACCCATGTTATAGATAATATCTATTTGGGTAGCGCTTATAATGCCGCTTCTTATAAAACATTAAAGAATAGGAATATAAAAGTTATTATGAATGCAACAACGGAAATATCTGATTATTATCCAAATGATTTCACATACTTACGGTATAAGCTTTATGATAATAATAAGCACAGTATTAAAAAGTATTTAGAAAAGTCTTATTCAGATATTAAGTATCATCAGGAAAATACACCTGGTAACATCCTAATACATTGTTTTATGGGGGCTAGCCGATCAGCTTCTATTGTTATCTATTACTTAATGAGATCACAGAAAAAGGAAGATAATACCTATTATACTTTTGATGATGCCATTTCCTTCTTAAAAGATAAAAGAATAGTGGTTAATCCGACTTTTAGATTGACAAAGGATTTAGCTCAGTCCATTATGATTAAACCTGGACAGGTGAATCCTTTGAATAAACCAGCTAAAGAAGGTATTAATCAGGATAAGAATGAGAAAGATAAGGAGAAAGAGGAGAAAGAATAGAATAAAGAAAAGAATGAAGAAAAGAATAAAGTAAACAAAATAGTTTCACAATATAAGTTCTTAAATTGTATAAATAAAATAGTTATCATATGAATTATAACTATTTTGTAACCTGTGAAGATAGCATCCGTTAATTTTATCTAGGTGAATCCTTTGATAAAAATACAAAAAGAAAAATCAACTTTTTCGGCCAATCATTTTTTGTCATAAATTCCATGGTTCGCACATTCCTGGAAATCAATCACAGTCCATCCTTTGAAATACGCAACATCCTTATCTCTCATACTACCCCACTTACAATATCTTCCAGCCTTCAAATTCTGAATTGCCCATTCTCTTTCCTTCTCTGGTTCTTCAGATTTCATGTTCAACTTACTGCATATCTCTGGAACCTCCGTAAGATGCCTAATTCCATCTTTTGTCAATACCAATGAATTAACTGGACTCAATCCTGTTCTATTGATCGTACGTACGAATTCATCGATTTGTAAAATATCAACATGTAAATCCGATCCTCGGAACTTTATGTCTTCATAATCAAGATATGATTCTTCTTCTAACCAGTCTGCAATTGGACAAAATGCTAGTGATTCCATTCGTTGTAATGTTTGGGATAATTCATTTGTGTCTGGACAAATGACATCAATATCTTTCACATCTTCTCCTCTGACCAAATGTTTGTACACGAAACTACCTGTAATATATGGATAGGTTCTCCCATACCATAATGTCTTGAAATAACTATTTGTTCTGATCCGTTGAACAAGACCAACGATATAATCTAGAGTGATCTTGGATTGAACTGATGTTTGATTAGGCTGACTCATCACGAAGTATGCTACAAGATGGAAACATAAGAAGAATACAAATAAATTAATTATCAATTTTTCTGTTCAAAGACATAATCATTCATTTTCACCAATTACTGTCTAACCTTTGTAATATCCTGTTTTACTTACCGAACGCTGGTAACTTTTATACCCTACAATTGTAATCAGAATAAGTTTCTTTTTGATGAACCGGGGCCCTTATCACAAAACGGATTCACAATATGGTCTAAATCATAATCAAAACAATATTGAAACCTCTTTCGTTATACTGTTAAATAAAAGTGTTCAATAATATCGTTTACAGTATGATGAAAGCCTTATTGCGAATTCATTTTGCTTGCAAGGGCCCGGTAATCACATACTGGTATAAATTATAAGGGTGGAAAAGTATAACAGCTAACGATTTATATTAGTTCGTCGGCTGTTATACTTTTTCCACCCTTATAATTGATACCAGACTAATTTTATGTATTATGAACCGGGGCCCTTATCACAAAATGGATCAACAATATGGGTTTCATCATAATCAAACCAATATTGATAAAAACATTTGTTAAACTGGTAAACAAATGTTTTTTCGATATCCTTTAAGTATGATTTATGCCATATTGTGAAACCGTTTTGTTTTCCAGGGCCAGGTAATCATGTAATTGTAATCATAAGGGAAACTATTCTGGTATCAATTATAAGGGTGGAAAAGTATAACAGCCGACGATTTATATTAGTTCGTCGGCTGTTATACATTTCCACCCTTCAAATTGATACCAGACTAATTTTGTGTATTATGGACCGGGGCACTTACCACAAAATGAATCAGCAATACGGATTTCATCATAATCAAACCAATATTGTTTAACAAATGTGTTAAACTGTTAAACAAATGTGTTTTCGATATCATTATCACTATGAGTTATGCCATATTGTGAAACCGTTTTGGTTGCCAGGGCCCGGTAATAATGTAATTGCAATCATGATAGCCTATATAAAATATAGACTATCAAAAATAAATTAATTAGTTAATTGGCCGGATCATAATCAATAATAACCTTTTTCTCAGGTTCTCCTCCTTCTTTATTTTCATAAACATGCTTAATCT
>Ga0206962_1144_pt1 | contig 22381 bp, 22 predicted proteins | sample Alteio_BWOrgHeat_27_FD_153241 | JGI IMG/M metagenome (GOLD analysis project Ga0206962, IMG submission 153241) | Enriched cells from forest soil in Barre Woods Harvard Forest LTER site, Petersham, Massachusetts, United States -... | ecosystem: Environmental > Terrestrial > Soil > Temperate forest >...
GACGGGTTTGATTATGGAGTCGCCGCCTTGATGCCGATTCTCGCTAAAAACGAATCAGAAAAAAGAATAATAATAAACACCATCGGCCCGGTCTGGGAAGGCAACCAGGTATGGCTGATCCTTGGGGCAGGGGCAATTTTCGCCGCTTTCCCGGCAGTTTACGCGCTTGCATTCTCAGGGTTTTACATAGCGATGTTTATAGTATTATGTTCACTGATTTTGCGCCCCGTCAGTTTCAAATTCCGCCAGAAGGCAGAGCATAAGCAATGGAAACAGGCTTGGGATACCGGCATTTTCCTAAGCGGCCTTGTTCCTTCGCTGGTTTTCGGCGTGGCTGTCGGCAATGTCATGCAGGGCGTGCCGTTTCATTATGATGAAATAATGCGTCTTTTCTATGACGGAAGTTTCTGGCAACTCTTTAACCCTTTTGCATTACTATGCGGGGTAATAAGCCTCACCATGCTGGTCATGCACGGAGCCGTTTACCTGACTGTCAAAGCAGATGAATCACTTATAGCGCGCGCCAAAGCTGTTGCTTTATATGCTGCTATGCTGCTTATAGCTTTATATGCCGGAGCAGGGATATGGGCAGCTTATGGCATTAACGGTTATCACATAACCAGCGAATTGATCACTGGCGGAGTTTCCAACCCAACCAATAAGACCGTCGAAATTATAAGCGGCGGGCTGCTTCAGAATTATTCCGCGCATAAATTCTTCATGATAGTTCCTCTGCTGTTTATCACCGGTAGCCTGGCTTTGATCATATTGCTGAAACTTTTCCGCTATGGAACTGCATTCATTGCCAGCGGGCTAACAGTAGCAGCCATTGTTTTTACTGCCGGAGTAAGCACTTTCCCTTTCCTGATACCTTCCAGCACAGCGCCTGGCAGCAGCCTGACCATCTGGGATGCATCAAGCAGCCGCAACACATTATTCATCATGCTGATTGCGGTGGTAATATTTCTTCCGGTTATCCTGGCCTATACTTCATGGGTATATAAAATTTTAAGAGGCCGCGTTACGCAGGCCTATATCAAGCAAAACAGCAAGGGAGTTTACTGATGTGGTATTTTACGTGGATTTTGGGTCTCGGCTTTGCCTGCCTGCTGGGCATTATGAATGCCATGTGGTTTGAATATAAGGAAGATGGCCGGAAAAAACTCACTCCCTAAATCCATTCTTAATATTTTGAATTCGAGGTAGAGATTTGAAAATTTCCCGGAGTACAGTCATATCGGCACTGCATTACGCCGTCAGGATTTTTATCGGCGCGGTAATTGTTGAACTCGTCATGCATTACATCGGCATCAACCCGATATGGGCGATCGTGTCGCTCATAGTTGTCACCGAACCGCAGATAAAAACTGCCTGGGGAACATTTACCGCACGTTTTATCAATACCATATTAGGCTGCATAATCGGCATCGCCTTCCTTATGGCTTTCGGCCTGAACAGCGGCCTGCTTGCCGTTGCGGTACTGGTTGCCGCAACGCTCTCAATTATCATCACCAATATGCAGCAGGGCTGGCGGATCGGGCCGGTGACGGTAGCGCTGGTAATGTCTGCCGGAATCAGCGAAAAATCAGTTCCTGATGCCTTGACGACGGCGCTGGAGAGAACCGGGGCAGTATTGGGCGGCAGCATAGTCGCGCTTATAGTTACCTGGTGCATATCACATATATGGATGCCGCCGGAAGCAAAGTCTCAGGAAAATTTGCAATAAAGACAAGCAATTAGTTATATCGGGCGGCATAATTTGTTGCCTTTTTTCTTAAAATATATTAAGAATTGTGGTTGATAATAACAAAGATCAACATGGCTTTTCCAGACAACCCAAAATTCGGCACCTTGCTTTTGATGTTAATTCATCAAAGCAAAATGACTTTCGACCAAGTATCTGAAGCCGCGGCTTTTTATGCCGAATATTCCATTACAGGTACAGAGGGGCATCTTAAATCAATTAAAACCGCAGATTACTTCAGAAAGAAACTGGAGATCTGGAAAAGTGAAAATTGTCCCCGCGAGGAATTGCCGTCTGAAGAAGAATATAAAATTCTCGAAGAAGTCCTGATTACCGACAACAGGAGAGTCAAACATAAGGAAGTCGCCCGTAGAAGATTTCGCGATGCTACGAAGAAGCAAAGCAAGATCCGTCGCAGACCAAGTTCCGTGATTTTATTCGCGTTAGATCAAAATTACTGGAAAATCAACATCTGAACCCGGCAGAACTGCTGGAAAGAAAAGTGGATGAGCTAAGAGCCAGGCCCGTTTCGCCTGAGCGCATAATTCTTCTCGCCACCGGCGAAGAGGGGCCGAATGATGAAGCGGTGGTAAGATCACTGATTAGCGGATTAACGGGAAAGCGTGTTATAAAAAATGCCGCCGCAGCAGAAAATTTATTTACCGCCTATTATGGAAACAGGACGAAGGCGAGGGAAGAAACCAGCGCCGTAATGCGTGTTTTAAAGGAAAATCTTCCCGGCCGGGAAAAGTTTTTGGCGGAGAAACTTAATAGCCTGAATACTGAGCTGGCAGAGGTAACGCGCGGTGTTATAACTCGCGAAAATCTGTCCTATAGTGTAGGTTCAGGCCCATCACCGCAAATGCACTGGATGTTTGGCTGGAATGATGACCTTAAAGGCAGCGGCAAGCTGCTTGAGACTTACGCAAATACTATAAAAGTGAAATTTACAGACCAGCAAAAGGCAAATAAATGGGAAGAGCTGGCGCAGGAAAAGCTTGCCTGTTTAAAAGAGCAGAAGCAAATCAGCTCATTTAGAAAACTCTAAATCATCTCGATAACAAAAACCATGTCTGCCGGGTCGGAAGGTTTGGCAGGCGCTTCCCTCCAGAGTTTTATATAAGAGCAGTCATCGCCCCAGTTAAATCGCCGTTAGTGAAATCCTGGACCATATCAACCTATTGAATTTGCTATGGTCCAGGCTAGCAGTTTTTGCCTAACTTATGATTAAAAAAAGCTATTTAGAATTCACGCCGTTGTTAGTGCTGTTAACATTGCCTTTGTTATTAGTGTAACCGCTGGCCGTCGGGCTGGTTGCCGGCATGTCGGGCACATTATTATCTGCTGCCTGCTTACCCCATCTCGGGTGGTGGCCGGTCGCCGCTTCATAATTGGCCATATCGCGTTTGCGCTGCTCACGAACTTCTTCGCGGGAAAGCACGCCATCGCCATTAGTATCCGCTTCCTGGAATTTTGCGTCAAAGAATGCGTCATGCTCTTCCTTGCTTATTACGCCATCATGGTTGGTATCAACCGTATTGAAATAATAATCCAGCGGGCCTTCGCCATTGACGTTTTTGGCCATTGCCGGGCTGGCGATGCAGGCGGCAAGTATAGTGCTTAAAATTAAAGTTTTCATATAGCTCTCCATTTGTTGTTGATCTATTTAAGGTAGTCATGCAGCAGGCGCCCGTAAGGGAGCGTCATATCCGCGATAACATGTTTGCCACTGACGATTCTTTTTACCGGAAAATCCGCCAGCGGCGCATTGACGTGAGGAACCAGGTGCAGGCGGGCAGGGCCGCCCCAGCAGCCTTTAACGGTGATATCTGTCATATTATAAGCCACCAGCTCCGCAATCTGCGGCTTGCCGTCAATTCCCGGTATGAGCTTTAAATTGATCTGCGTTTTACCAAGACTTGCCGTGGTCTCCTTTAAGCTTTGACTTAAATTCTCATGCTTATAGCCCATGGTGCCCATTGCAACCAGATGCCCGCCGTAATGCAAAGTGCCGGTAAGCGTGTCGCGCACCACTTCAAGTTTAGGCTCAGCATTTTTTTTCGGAAATCCCCAGATTTCGCGTCCTGCCGCTAAGGGTGCCTCATCGTTTAAGTACATCTGCGCCGTGAAATTCACCGCTTCACCATTGAAAGTGCAGGGAATCACGCATCCGCTTTCTGAATAGCTGCCGAAGCCGCTACTATCGGGCATATTGATGAATTCATAAGCCACAAGGTTATCCGGATTAGGCTCCAGCGGCTCAGGCACGATCTGGCGGAGCAGGCCCGGCTCGGTTTCATAAGTAATAATAAGATATTCGCGGTTGATGAACCGGTACGGCCCTTTCGGATAACTTCCGCCCTGGATAGGCATTGAAGGCAGGGAAAGGATTTCGTCTTTTTTCATAGGTGCTCCGTTGTTTTGAACAACCGAGGATAGGAGGAACGATATAAAAATCAAAGCATGATTCTCTGCGGTTGACATTTAACGCTTTATTACTAGCATAGGTTGAATTAGTTACAGTTTGTTATATGTCTGCTCATGTCGTAATACTCGCCGGAGGTTTTGGCAAAAGGCTTGCTCCTTTAAGCACGGAAGATTGTCCAAAGCAGTTCCTGGATTTGACGGGTGAGGGAATTTCGCTTTTTCAACAGACGGTTAATAGGGCCCTGCAGGTAGCGACGCCAAAGAATATCTGGCCGGTAGCTAATATAATTCATGAAGGTATCGTTCTCTCGCAACTTGAAGATACACACCGCGAAGTTGCACATAATGTGCTGTTTGAAGATGAATCCAAAAACACCGCCCATGCAATTTACCTGGCCGCCGGCCTGATTAAGAAAGGCGTTGTTGTAGTCATGCCCGCCGACCATATAATAAACGGTGATTTTACGCAGGATATCAATGCCGCAAAAGAACTGGCAATGGCCGGAAAAATCGTCGCTTTCGGCATAAAGCCGGAATCACCAGATACTAATTTCGGCTATCTGCACGCTGGCGGTTTTCATGAAAAGCCGGATAGTTTTGAAGCGGAAAAACTAATCGGGCAGGGCGCATTATGGAATAGCGGCATATTCATATTCCTGGCCGAAACCGTGCTCGAAGAGTTCAAGCGTCTTCACGGCCAGACTATCCCGGCAATTTCTTTCGATAAGGCCATCATGGAAAAAACCGATAAACTCGCCGTTATCCCGGCCAGCTTCGAATGGGCCGACCTTGGCAGCTGGGAAGCATTGAAAAATTTTTCTCGCATTCGTGAATTTTCAGTGTAATAACGCTTTTCATGAAAGAATATAAATCCGTATCCGAATTTGCGGGCGATTATGATGCCTTCATCCTCGACATCTGGGGCGTGATCCATGACGGCAGCGCTGCCTATCCCGGCGTTATCGAATGCATGAAAAAACTGCATACGGAAGGCAAGGAAATAATTTTCCTCTCCAACGCCCCGCGCCGCAGCTCCAAAGTTAAAACCGTCCTCTCCAAATTCGGCATCACGCCGGATTTATATAAAGACGCCATCAGCTCCGGCGAAGTAACCTACCAGCTTTTCGCCAAAAACACCGAAGGCATAGTCCCATACCTCTACATCGGCCCCGAAAAAGACGCTGATTTGTTAGACGGCCTAAAATTCCGCCCCGTCACAGAAGCCAAAGACGCCGATTTTGCGCTGGCGACCGGTTTTGATGAGGATGATTCAACCCTCGAAGAAAAACTCCCGCAAATCGAAGACGCCCTAAACCACAAACTCCACATGTATTGCACCAACCCCGACCTAATCGTCGTCCGCCAGGACGGCACCAAAATGCTCTGCGCCGGCGTAATCGGCGAATATTACCGCGACCACGGCGGCGAGGTCGAATTCATCGGCAAACCATATCCGCTGGTTTATGATTACATCTTCCGCCTCTTCTCGCCCAAAATCCCCAAATCCCGCATCTGCGCCATAGGCGATTCCCTGACCACCGATATATTAGGCGCCAACCGCGCCGGAATTGATTCCATCCTCTGCATGGGCGGCATATTAAAAGAAGAAACCGCCAACCTTTCCGCCCTGATTACCAAACACAAAGCCACGCCAACTGCGACAATTCCGGAATTTAACTGGTAGCTTTATACACTTATAGCGAATTGGATGAGAGCAAGATCCTCGGGTCAAGCCCGAGGATGACAGTGGTAGGGCAATCATAGAATATGTTGTATTAAACCGAAATCTTCGCTATTCTACCCCCAATGAGCAACCTTTTGGAAGTAGACAAAAGTGTATCGGGTTATAAGTGGAAATTTAGAGATTGTGACGAAAGACAGGTAAAGGCCTTGATGGAAGCATTCGGCTTTTCCGAATTGCTTGCAAAAATATTAGTGGCAAGGGGAGTCTGCAAGGAAAGCGCGGATAGCTACCTCAAACCAAGCATTAAAGAGTTATTACCTGACCCGCTGCACTACATGGATATGAAACCGGCCGCCGAGCGGCTGGCGAAAGCCGTTACCGACGGCGAAAAAATCGCCATTTTCGGTGATTATGATGTGGATGGGGCAACCTCTTCAAGCCTCCTCAAACGCTTCTTCAACCAGATCGGCGCCAAAGCCGTAATTTACATTCCCGACCGTATCGAGGAAGGCTACGGCCCCAACCAGAAAGCCATCCAGCATTTATGGGATATCGGCTGCAAAATCCTCATTACGGTAGATTGCGGAACGGTTTCCTACGAACCTCTCGCCGTCGCCAAGCAGATTGGCTTTGACACCATCGTCGTTGACCACCACATCGGCGGCAACCTGCTGCCGGAAGCTCTTGCCGTAATCAACCCCAACCGCATGGACGAAACCACCGAGCATAAGGCGCTCTGCGCCGCGGGCGTATCTTTCATGCTGGCTGTTGCCGTCAACACGGAGCTGCGCCGCCTCGAATATTACAAAACTCATCCCGAACCGAACCTGCTAAAACTTTTAGACTTAGTCGCCCTCGGCACAGTCTGCGACGTAATGCCACTCCAGGGCATCAACCGTGCTTTCGTGACTCAGGGCCTCAAAATAATCGCCGGCCGCAGCAATGCCGGGCTGGCAGCCCTTGCCGATGTAGCCGGCCTGTCCGAACGTCCGGGAGTATTCCACCTCGGCTTCATGCTAGGGCCACGCATCAACGCCGGCGGCCGCATCGGCGAGGCATCATTGGGCGCGCGCCTGCTTACCACTGATGACCCCGCAGAAGCCAAAGAAATCGCCATGACGCTTCACCAGTTAAACAACGAACGCCGCGCCATTGAAATGCTGGTCGAGGAAGAAGCCACTAAAATGGTCGAAGCCCAGCATTTGAACGACCCGCTCATCATGCCCGTCGGCCGCGGCTGGCATCAGGGAGTTGTTGGCATTGTCGCCAGCCGGTTGAAAGACCGTTATTACAAGCCATGTGCCGTCGTCACCATCAACAACGGCATCGCCAAAGCCTCCGCCCGCTCCGTCCACGGCGTTGACCTCGGTGCCGCCATCGGCAGCGCCCGCGATCTGGGCCTAACGCTGACAGGCGGCGGCCACGCAATGGCTGCAGGATTTACCGCCGAAGAAAGCAAACTGCCGGAACTGCGCGCATTCCTTTTCGAGCGCCTCTCCAACCAAAGCGGCACAGGCGTTGGCCGCGTAATCAACCTCGATGGCGCAATCGCCGTCGGCGGCATCAACACCGCACTCGCGCATGATCTCGAAAAAGCCGCCCCCTACGGCACCGGCAATGCTGAGCCGCGCTTCGCCATCGCCAATTGCCGTCTGGTAGATAGCCAAATCGTCGGCAACGGCCATGTCCGCTGCATTTTCGACGACGGCGGAATCGGCTCCGGCAGCAAGCTTTACGCCATGTGCTTCCGCGCCATGGAAGGGAAGTTGGGTGAGTTTTTCCTAAACAACAAATACAAAAACATGCATGTTGCCGCCCGCCTGCGTCTCACCAACTGGCAAGGCAAGGAACGCGTCGAAACGCAGATTGACGATGCGGTTTTGGCTTAAGCCGCTTCTTTTTCTTTCTTCGCCGGCTTGGCCTTCCTGCCAATCCCCAGAATCGCTTCAATCTCCGCAGCCAGTTGCTTCACTTCATCAGCGCCAAGCGTTCCTGCATAAGCTTCCATCGCCGTGCGACCATCAATCAAGCTGGCGGCAAAGCTTACGCGGTTGCCCAGTTGGGTTTTCAAAAGCTGCCTGCCTGCCGATTTTTTCAAATCTGCCTGAACCGCTTTCGCAAGTTTAGAATTCGCCGAAACGCGGTTTAACAGCAGTTTCGTCTCAATTCCTTCCTGATCGCCGATTTCAAGCGTGGCTTTGGTCGCCCATAAATCCGTCGGGCTTGGCTGCACTGGCAGGATAATCAAATCAGCCGCGCGAATTGCGCCGCGGGCATCGGCTTCGATATGGGGAGGGGAGTCGATTAAAATCACATCATGGTCATCACGCAAATCGGCAATTTCACTCGCCAGTTTCCAGCCCGTTGTGGCCACGGAAGTCAAGCCCGTATAACCTTCGCCGAATTTTTCCTCGCGGATGCGGTGCCAGGTGGAAAGTGAGCCCTGCGGGTCAATATCAATAATAGCGGTGCGTTTGCCGCGCTGGGAAAATGCTACTGCCAGATGCGCCGTTACAGTGGTTTTGCCTGCGCCGCCTTTCTGCTGTGCGATAGTGATGACTTTTACCATATTTCCCCCAATTGATTTCCCTAAATCCAGTTTCATATTAATGCCGGATTTAGTCAACAGAAGAATCAGGTTTTAGTATTTTCCGAAATACTGTGTGATATCGAAATAAATATCCTGCTTGTCGCCTTTTCCTAATTTGATGGAAAGAACATCGTAAGCATGGCCATTTTTATTGAACAGTGCCTGGCCGCCCGGTCTGTAACCGGCTTTATTATGGCGTATCCACTGATATTCCGAAGCAACTCCGTCGTCTTCGCCTTTCGCTCCGTTAATGATAATAGCCTTATCGAAACTTGATCCGTCGCCGCCGGTAAAAGTAATATCGGCCATTGCCGGTCCTGAAACTGCCACCAATAGCAGCAGCGCGATAATATATTTATACATAGTCCTCTCCGGTTAGTTAGCTTGTCGTAGTAGTAGTTTTGCCGATTATATCTTTATACGAACCTGGTCTTCTATCCTTCACAAGCCCGACAAAACTGCCGGTTTCATGCTCAAATCTTGCATCGGCTTCCTTAACGGCGGCTTTGACTTTATCCTTAAGCGGATCATTTTCAAGAATATCCCTCTTCCAGTCAATTGCCGTGCTGCGGATTTTAGGATCGGTCAATGGCATGCACACGCCATTCTCGTTCCTAACGGCCCATGTCAGGCAGTGATTGTTGCCAAGCTTGAGCAATTTAAGATAAATACTGCCATCGATAGAAAATGTTTCGCCGCCTGCTATGGAATGTTCTGCCCTGAATTCATCCACAGATGGCAGCACCATTGCTGAATCATTCCCAGTGCAATATTTCCCGGGGTTGGTGATTGCCAGTCTCGTTTTCATTTCCATTAGTTGATATATTATGTCGATAATCGCCGTTATGCAGCGGCCTGTCGTTGCGGCCTGTTCGGTTTGTTTGTTGTGTAACTTTACATCCACAATCTGCTGGCTGGTTGCGTTGCCCATTTCGTGCAAAACATTTAACTCGTTCTTGCGTATTTCCAGTGCCCGCTCGATAATCGGAATGGCAACATATTGCCCCTGCTCGACGAACATCAAATGTATTGCCCATTTATCTATGACCGGATTAGCAAACCCTCTGTTGTAAGTATGAGCTTCTATGAGATTGGCATTTCCCACCATATCTGTCAGGTGCGTGGGAATATAACATCTCGATTCAACATTCTTCGACTGAATTTCAAGACTGGCATGAGATTGTTTGTTTACTAAACGCTCCCTAAATTCCCTGCTGTGATGAGATCTTACTACTGCGCCAGTACCTTCAGCCAGAAATGCATGTGCGACTTTTGCAGGAAACCTTAATTTAACTTCCGAGCACGGCGGCACATAAGTATACCAAGTGTCCCGGCCATCGGCATTTTTATCTAGATGGCAGAAAAGCTCAGGCTTGTCCGCTTCAAAAATTGGCTTCTTGTCAGATTTAATCCAGGCATAGGTTTTATGGTCTGTGGTAATTGTAATTTCGCGTTCTTCTTCGTGATAATGCTCTATCTCGCACATTTCACCTTTACCTTTGCCGATGTTTTTAAGGATTTCGGAAAGGCCCGGCACCGGGGTAAGGAAGAAAATATATTCGGCTGATTCGATATCCTCGCCAACCACATCGTCCAGCATGGCGAAAACGCCGTCATTCCATTCGCCGGCTCTTACTACGCCATTGGCATCAGGTTCAAAGTTTTTAGGGTCGGAGCAGGTTTTTCTTATAAAGGCGGCGTGCTCTTCAATTTCCATGCTGATTCGAAATGCATTGGCGGCTTTTTCGACATAATGCTGGTTGATAGCTAACATCGTATTCAACTTCATATGTACCCCCCTAAGTTGTTACTGAATTCAGTAATAATACATAAAACAAAAGTTAACAAAAGTCAACGTTCTTATGCGTAGTTGCACTATATTTTATACTTGTAGTATAAGCAGCAACCTATGGAAAAAGCAATAAACCTCCTGCAATCCGGCGATGTAGTCGCACTCCCGACTGAGACCGTATACGGCCTGGCTGCTGATGCCTCTAATGATAAGGCGATAGCCAAAATTTATGCACTCAAAAGCCGCCCGTCTTTTAACCCGCTTATCATCCATATATATGACCTCAAAAAAGCTGAAGAGGTTGGTGTGTTTTCCCCCGCCGCCAAAAAGCTAGCTGAAGCGCATTGGCCCGGGCCGTTAACGATAGTTGTGCCAAAGCGCGATAAAAACTTCGCAGCACTCGCAACCGCCGGTCTGGATACGATAGCGCTCCGCGTTCCGGCCCATCCACTAATGCGCGAAATTTTGAAATCCGGCCTAATGCTTGCCGCCCCCAGCGCGAATATCTCCGGCAAGCTAACGCCGACGGAGGCCGCACACGTGAAAACGAATTTTCCGGATATATATATTGTAGACGGCGGCAAATGCGAAATCGGCCTCGAATCAACCGTGGTGACTTTTGATGAAGATGACGAAGCCATACTCCTGCGCGAAGGCGTGCTGCAAATCAAATCAAAAATCAAAAATCAAAAATCAAAAATCATCTCCCCCGGCCAGCTGCTGAAACATTATGCGCCGAAAAATCCAATCCGTATAAACGCCGCCGTAGCGCATAGCGATGAAACTTTTATCGGCTTCGGCAATATGAAATGCGACTTCAATTTAAGCCAGCGTGCTGATCTGCTGGAAGCCGCCGCCAATTTATTTTCAATGCTTCATGCAGCTGACGCCCTTGGCAAGAAAATCGCCGTAGCGCCTGTGCCTGATGTCGGGGTAGGGCAGGCGATAAACGACAGGCTGGCTAAATCAGCGGCCTAATGCTATAATAGTTTAAATATCAGGGGTTAACCAATGCTGGCAATTTTCAAGAAATGGACTGCGAAACGCGCGGCCTTAAGCTTTTTCTCAATATTTCTAATGGCCGGCATATATCTGGGCGTTGAGCAAAAAAACGGTAACTTCCACACCGTAATCGATAACGAATTATATCGTTCCGGCCAGTTGACTCCGGCGCAGCTGTCGCATTACCAGCAGAAATACAAAATCAAAACCGTCATCAACCTCCGCGGCCCGAATATGGATAAGGACTGGTATGTGCAGGAACTCGCCGAATCAAGAAGGCTTGGCGTTACGCATATAGATTTCAAAATGTCCACCAAACGCCTGCTGACACCTGAACAGGCAAAACAGTTGGTTGAAGTTTACAAAACCGCGCAGAAACCAATCCTCATTCACTGCTTCTCCGGATCTGACCGCACCGGTCTTGCTTCCGCATTATATGTTGCCGCTATCGCCAATGAAGGCGAGGAAGAAGCCGAAGACCAGCTCACTCCATTATACGGCCATTTATCTATTCCGATTATTTCCGCAATGGCGATTGATGAATCCTGGGAAAGCCTTGAGCCGATGTTAGGTTTCCCGAATTCATAATCTGTCATTGCCGCGCTGCGCTCGCAATGACGAAAGAACTGTACCAAATCTTGTGTCAACACTTCAAAAAATATTTTCGCAAAATTTTATTTTTTCTTGTTGAAAAATTCTACAATCAGAGTAGAAATTTTTTTATCGACTGCTTAAGACGCTGTTTTGTATCCGCAAAAAATCGATGTTGCAAAAAACACAATATCTTGCATTTTTTCGGTTGATTTGTAAAAAATAAGGGCGTATTTAGTAGTTATCGCGGTTTCGCAAAATCTGGCAACACACCACCCAATGGAGACATATATATGATCAACCTTCAAGTTCCAAAATCAACGGCATTGAAGCCGACAATCACTGTAATCGGAGTCGGCGGCGCCGGCGGCAACGCGGTTAACAACATGATTGAATCGAACTTGGAGGGTGTAAATTTCGTCGCGGCGAATACCGACGCGCAGGCACTTGAATATTCCAGGGCTGATCACAAAATCCAACTCGGCATGCACATCACCCAAGGTCTGGGTGCGGGGGCGACTCCTGAAGTCGGCCGCGCGGCAGCTGAAGAAACTGTTGAGGAAATTTTAGAACATCTCACAGGCAGCAACATGGTATTCGTAACGGCCGGCATGGGTGGCGGCACGGGTACGGGCGCGGCTCCGGTAATTGCGAAACTTGCCCGCGAACAAGGCATATTAACTGTCGGCGTTGTTACCAAGCCTTTCCACTTCGAAGGCAAGCACCGCATGAAGCTCGCAGAACAAGGTCTCGAAGAGCTGCAAAAATATGTCGACACATTAATAGTAATTCCAAACCAGAACCTTTTCCGCCTTGCGACTGAGAACACAACTTTCTCACAAGCGTTCAAAATGGCTGATAACGTTCTTCACGCAGGCGTTCGCGGCGTAACTGATCTTATGGTTATGCCAGGCCTCATCAACCTCGACTTCGCAGATATCCGCACAGTAATGAGCGAAATGGGTAAAGCGATGATGGGAACCGGTGAAGCCGAAGGCGACAACCGCTCAATCGAAGCGGCAGAAGCTGCAATCAGCAATCCGCTCCTTGACGATATTTCAATGAAAGGCGCGCGCGGCGTCCTCATCAACATCACCGGCGGTCCGGATATGACCCTCTTTGAAGTTGACGAAGCAGCTAACCGCATCCGCGAAGAAGTTGACCAGGATGCCAATATCATCTTCGGCTCTACATTCTCCGATGACCTCTCCGGCAAAATCCGCGTTTCAGTCGTGGCCACTGGTATCGACAGCATATTAGGATCTGCCAGCCAGGGAAACTTCCACCAGCCGGTTATTGAAAGGACCGAACGTTCCGAACGCCACGAGCGTCATGAACGCCCGGCTGCCAATAACAGCGCTTACAGCACACAGGCAGACACCGGAAAAAAGCAAGCGGCCTCTTCAAGATTCATCCCGCCGAAGCCGGTTGATGTTGAAGAGGATACTGACTCAAGCTCAAACATAACCTCTTTCCCGGCTGAAAAAGTCGTGACCGCGCGCCAGCAGTTTGCCTCTACCGGCAGCCGCCCGCAGCAGAAGAAAAAAGGCGGCTTTTTCGAACGGGCAGCCCGCAGCTTCGGCTTCAACGATCACGAGGAAGAGCAGCAACGCCGCCGTCCGGCTCAAGCCCCGCAAGGCAGCCCGCGCGACCGCGTAAAGCTTGATTCCGACGAAGATTATTACGAGATTCCGGCATATATGCGCCGGAAGAGCAGCGCGGAGTAACTCTCACATCACAGGGTGAAACGAACCCCGCCGGATTATTCCGGCGGGGTTTCTCTTTTGTAGTTGACGACTGGCTTCAAATATCTTAAATTTTCTTAATATGGGTAAAGACGATATATTGCAGGAAGCAAAAGTCTCTTTGATGCTGATCATTATGGATGGGCTTGGCATTGGCGATGGCAGCAAAGATGATGCTGTAGCAATGGCGGAAACACCCGTTCTCGACAAACTCAAAAAGGAAGCTACGACACGCGGTAAATACGGAACTTTAGGAACCCATGGGGAGTTTGTCGGGCTATGGCCCAGCGACCAAATGGGAAATTCTGAAGTCGGCCATGGTACACTTGGTTCGGGGAGGATATCGCTGGAATCACTACCGAAAATAACCAAGGCAATCAAAGACACGACATTATTCAAAAATGAAGAACTGCTTGATCTGATAAAAAGGCTAAAAGCAACCGGTGGCAAGCTGCACATGATGGCTCTGCTTTCCTCTGGTGGTGTGCATTCACATATTGATCATGCAATCGCTATGGCAAATTTTGTTGCGGGTGAGAGTGTGCCGGTAATTGTCCATGCATCAATTGATGGCCGCGACGTTGCCCCGACTTCGGCGGCTGAATATCTGGATAAATTCAAAGCTGAGACTGCCGGACGTGACATTACAATTGCAACTGTCATTGGCCGCGAACATTCGATGGAAAGAACCGATAAATTCTCATCCATTCAGATGACCTATAACGCAATAATGTATGGAGCCGGCAAGCGAGTAGACGATGTCAACGCAGCAATTGAAGAAGATTATGCGGAGCAGAGAGCTAATTTGGTCGGCGAGCAAATTGTCAGAGACGAGAGGGTAAAACCTATTATTCTCGGCAATTATCAGGGCATTGAGCCTGCTGACGCAATTATGACAATGAACTTTCGCTCTGACCGGATGAAGCGCATATGCGCCGCATTTTTTGACCCGGAAAGCTGGAGGGTTGAGAGGAAATTTGGCTCTGCTGGAGAACCGCAATTTCCAAGAGAAAGGTTTTTTGCCATCACCGAATATTCCGCCGAACTTGCGCCTTATATGACGATTCTGATTCCAAAAGAAAAAATTCCCAATTGTCTTGGCGAGGTGTTATCCAAAGCCGGACGCACACAATTAAGGGCTGCGGAGAATGAAAAGGGTGCGCATGTTACCAGTTTCTTCAATGGCGGTAGAGAAGCCCCATTTCCCGGCGAAGAACGCGTAATCATACCTTCGCCTGATGTTCCATTTGACCAGAAGCCAGAAATGTCTGCCAAAGAGATAGCGGATGCGGTGATCGCTAGAAAAGCGAAAGGATATGACCTGACGGTGATTAATTTCGCTAATCCCGATATGGTTGGCCATACCGGCAATTTCGCTGCCGTAGTAAAAGGCGTTGAAGCAGTTGATACCCAAATAGGCAGGCTGGTTGCAGAATTTCCAAACCATATAATATGGCTTATTGCAGACCATGGTAATGCCGAGAAAATGCGTGGTCCGGACGGTATGCCGGATACCAAGCATACAACCAATCTGGTGCCATCAATTCTGATCACTGCCGACCGCTCAATCGGACGGACCGATTCAGCCACATCACGCCAAGCCGGACTTGCCGATGTCGCGCCTACCATACTGACTCTTATGGGCATTGAGATACCCATAGAAATGACAGGCCAGCCGCTATTTCAGGTTGCCGGCAGAGAACTGGGCGGAACGAAAGGCAAAATAGTCCAGGAAGCATAAGGGCGGTTCCGTAAAGGCATAAAATACTTGCGGAAACAACCGTTTTGGTGCTAAAACACCTGCCTTGAAACACATAATAAGAGACACCAAATGAAAGTTTATTACGATAAAGACGCAGACCTCAGCATCATCAAAGGCAAAACCGTTGCCATTATCGGTTACGGCTCACAGGGCCACGCCCACGCGCAAAACTTGAAAGATAGCGGAGTGAAAAACGTGGTAGTCGGCCTGCGCAAAGGTTCATCAACTCAAGCCCGTGCGGAAAAAGATGGTTTTACCGTCAAAACCCCGGCTGAAGCCGTGAAAGGCGCTGATGTCGTAATGATTCTCGCCCCAGACCAGCATCAGGGCGAACTTTACCAGGAAATCAAAGACAATATCAAACAGGGCGCTGCACTTGCATTCGCCCACGGTTTCAACATTCACTTCGGCTACATCGTCCCCCGCCCGGATATGGACGTGTTCATGGTCGCTCCTAAAGGCCCCGGCCACACGGTGCGCGGCGAATATGTCAAAGGCGGCGGCGTTCCGTGCCTGGTTGCAGTTCAAAAAGATGCCACCGGCAACGCGCTCAAAATCGCTCTTTCATATGCATCCGCAGTTGGCGGCGGCCGTTCGGGCATTATCGAAACCAATTTCAAAGATGAATGCGAAACCGATTTGTTCGGCGAGCAGGCAGTTCTCTGCGGCGGCGTAACTGCGCTGATGCAGGCTGGCTTTGAAACGCTGGTCGAAGCCGGATATCCACCGGAAATGGCATATTTCGAATGCGTCCACGAAATGAAACTGATCGTTGATCTTATCTACGAAGGCGGTATGGCGAATATGCGTTATTCAATTTCAAACACTGCCGAATATGGCGATTATCTAACCGGCCCGAAAATCATCACTGAAGAAACCAAAAAAACGATGAAGCAGGTCCTGGCTGATATCCAGAGCGGCAAATTCGCCAAGGAATTCATTGCCGATACTTCAACCCAGGGTGCGAAACAACTCCTCGCATGGCGCGAAAAAGGCAAACAGCACGGCATTGAAAAAGTCGGCGAAAAATTGCGTGCGCTGATGCCGTGGATTGCCAAGAACAAATTGGTGAAGGAAGATAAAACCGCAGCAAACGGCTAATCTGATAAAAAACCCCTCCAGCCGGCGGGGTTTTTTATGATGCCCGGAGTATTTTCGTTTTTTTACATCGTGCCGGAGCAGAGCGGGGCTCCACCAGATATAGTTTTAAATTTATCGGTAGTGGCTCAATTTGATTTTAAGATTGTCAATTCCTGCGCAGGCAGAAATCTTATCCTAAAGCTTTAGCGAAGATTCCTGCCTGCGCAGGAATGACAATGGTTTTTTTCGTTTTTAAGATTGATGATTTTATTTGGTTGTTTTGCATAAATAATTGTTTTTCCTTGTAATTTTGTTTTTCGCGGGGCCTTTTGAGAGGCCTTTGTAGCCTTCCGGAAGGCCATTTTGGCCTTTTTGAGGGCAGTTTTAGCCTTTTTGTAGTCTCCTTCTACTCCTGTGGCTGGAGTCAGATGCACAAATAACAGATGTGGCGCTGTTGCCTGTAACACATACTAATCTCCCTCCTTATAGAAGAGGAGATTAGGATGTATCATAATTATACACGCGTAGGTTGTAGAAGTCAATAGATTTTTTTGGGTAGGAACTCATTTTGAACTGTCATTCCTGCGAAGGCAGGAATCTTATCTTAAAAGCTCTGGCGAAGATTCCTGCTTTCGCAGGAATGACAATGCGGCAAAAGATGATGCAATTGTAAAGCCTGTGCCGATTCATTACAGGTAACGGCTGAGAAAAACTAGCGTGTTTTAAAGTGCGTTACGCAAAGTTTTTACGAAAGCGAAAGGGACTCATTTTGAACTGTCATTCCTGCGAAGGCAGGAATCTTATCTTAAAAGCTCTGGCGAAGATTCCTGCTTTCGCAGGAATGACAATGCGGCAAAAAATGATGCAATAGTAAAGCCTGTGCCGGATTCAATTGCAGGTAACGGCTGAGAAAAACTAGCGTGTTTTAAAGCGCGTTACGCAAAGTTTTTACGAAAGCGAAAACGTCTTTGACAAGCTGCTTAGGGTCTGACTTTGAACTATAATTTCGCGCATAATCGCCAATCTTGGCGACAATCGCCGAGCCGACGACCACCGCATCGGCGAATTTGCCGATTTCCTTTACCTGTTCCGGCCCCTTGATGCCAAACCCAACCGCAACCGGCAGCCGCGTAAAGCGGCGGATGTTGTTGACATAAGAAACCACCGAACTCGGCGTTATGGATTTCGCGCCGGTAACCCCGGTCATCGAAATATAATAAACAAAACCGCTGCTGTTTTTCAAGATATGCTCAAGCCGCGCATCGTTAGTGGTGGGCGAAACCAGCCTGATCACCGAAAGCCCGTTCCCGCGTGCGTAGGCCCCAAGCTCCGCATCTTCTTCCGGCGGCAGATCAACTATAATCAGCCCGTCCGCGCCTGCAAGGGCTGCATCATTGCAGAAATCCTTCAGGCCGTAATTTAAAATAGGATTGTAATATCCCATCAGAATAACCGGCGTTTCCGTGTTTTTCTGCCGGAAATTATAAAGCAGCTCTAAAGTTTTGGGCAGGGTAATTTTCGCCGCCAGCGCCCGGTTGGCCGCATCCTGGATTGTCGGGCCATCCGCCATCGGGTCGGAAAACGCCATGCCAAGCTCAATAATATCCGCGCCAGCATCCGGCAGGCCGTTTAATATCGATTGTGAAATTTCAATCGTCGGGTCGCCCGCCATTACATATGTTACCAGCACTGAGCGTTTTTCTTCCAGCCTGATCTTGGCGAACCGCCGCTCTAACCGCGTCATATGCGAATCATCGATCTGGATATTTAGACTCATATTTTATATCCATATATTGAGTTGTCATTGCGAGGAGGCGAAGCCGACGCGGCAATCCATGGTGCCGGTCTGGATTGCCGCGCTCCCGATGGTCGCTCGCAATGACGTGTATATTGAATCATATCTCAACCCCCAGCGATTTTGCGGCGGTGAAGATATCCTTATCGCCCCGGCCGCTTAAATTTACCACGACGAACTGCTCTTTCTTCATTTTGGTCGCCATTTTGATGACATGCGAAATCGCATGCGCGGATTCCAGCGCCGGGATAATTCCTTCCAGCTGGGAAAGAGTTGTAAACCCGCGCAATGCATCATCATCCTTCGCGGAAACGAATTTCACCCGGTTGGCATCATGCAGAAACGAAAGCTCCGGGCCGATTCCCGGATAATCCAGACCTGCCGAAATTGAATGCGTATCGATAATCTGCCCATCATCATCCTGCAGCAGGTAAGTTTTGCTGCCATGCAGAACCCCCGGTTTGCCCTTGGCAATGGATGCAGCATGCTCATTGGTATTCAACCCCTTACCGGCCGCTTCTACCGCTACCAGCTCAACATTCGTATCTTCAATAAAAGGATAAAACATCCCCATCGCATTCGAGCCGCCGCCAACTGATGCAACTATCGAATCCGGCAATCTGCCTTCAATTTCCATTATTTGCTTGCGGGTTTCGTTGCCGATCACGCTTTGAAAATCCCGCACCATCATCGGATAGGGATGGGGACCGGCAACCGTGCCGATCAGGTAATAGCTGTTATGCACATTGGTCACCCAGTCGCGGAGCGCTTCATTCATCGCATCTTTCAAGGTCGCGCTGCCGGCCGTAACCGGAATAACTTCAGCGCCGAGCAGCTTCATGCGGAAAACATTGGGTTTCTGCCGCTCCATATCCTTTGCGCCCATAAAAATAACGCAGGGAATATTGAACAGCGCACAAACCGTTGCCGTTGCGACGCCATGCTGCCCCGCGCCGGTTTCGGCGATGATACGGGTTTTGCCCATGCGTTTGGCAAGCAAAATTTGCCCCATGCAGTTATTGATCTTATGCGCGCCGGTATGGTTCAAATCCTCACGCTTCAGATAAATTTTCGCGCCGCCGCAATGCTCGGTAAGTCTTTGCGCCCGGTAAAGCGGGGTGGCGCGGCCGACGTAATTCTTCAAATAATAATCCAGCTCTTCATGAAAAGTGGGGTTATTTTTTATCGCTTCGTAAGCCTTGCCCACCTCAAGCATCAGCGGCATCAGCGTTTCCGCGACATATAACCCTCCATAAGGCCCAAAATGGCCACGGGCATCGGGGTAGTTATATTGATTATGCTGCGTATTCATGGTTAAAACTTATAATCAACAAATCGCAGGAAGTAAATAAACCATCTTGCCTGTTTCAAATAATATATTAAATTTCAAATATATAGATGGATTAAAATGCCTTCAGGAACGCTTTGATTTTGGCCAAATCCTTCACTCCCGGCGCAGATTCAACCCCGCTGGAAACATCCACCATCTTAGCTCCCGTGGTGGCGATGGCCTCTTTAACATTCTGAGCATTTAGCCCGCCAGAAAGAAACCAATCCTGTGCAGGTGGCGTAAAGTTCCTCCAATCAAACGTTTTACCGCTGCCGCCGCCGTTGGGCGAGTCTACGAGTATATAGTCATAAAGATTTTGAAAAACATATTGGTTGGGTTTTATTGCCCGGATAAGCGGCAAGCCAAATCTATCTTTTATCTCTCTTGCCCGCAGTTCTGATTCCTCGCCATGTAACTGAATATAATCAGGTTTTAATTGTAAGATAATATTACTTAAAGGCTCATCATCTGCATCAACTACCACGGCAACTTTCTTCGCGGTTGCCACTTTAGAGATTTTGCCAGCTTGTTCAGGCGTCAGATAACGCGGGCTTTTCGGGTGGAAAATAAAGCCTAAGAATTCTGCGCCGTTATCCTGTGCAGCGCGTATAGCCTCTTCGGTTTTCAAGCCGCAGATTTTTGCCCTAATTGCCATAAACGGTAACTTCACGCGGTTTCAAACCGGCAATTTCCTTCTGCAATCTTTCAATTTCCTTCTTGCGGAGCCTCGCCAGCTTTCGCGCCTGCAATATCTTGGCGGAGCATATTATCGCCGAAAGCACAGCGCCTATGAAGACCGCCGCCAGCACCAGCAGGAAAACCGCGACCGATACTTCGAGATTGAACGGGTAAAAATTTATCGGCACCGGCGTTGCGTTATGCGCGGCGAAAACACCGATAATTACAGCGATCAGAAACAGGAATAAAAATTTCAATACTTTCATAATAACCTATTTTAGCATTTCTTCTGCCAGGTCTGCAAGTTCGGCCGCAGCATCGGTATGTGAGAATTGCTTAACCTTTTCTGCCGCTTCCGCAAGCCGGGCAGGGTTTGAGAGCAAACCGGCCAGTATCCGGTTCAAATTTTCCGCATTAAAATCCTTTTCCTCAATAATCCACCCGCCGCCGCTTTCCACCACCGCATTTGCGTTATAAAACTGATGGTTACCCGCTGATACTGCCAATGGCACGAAGACCGCCGGGCGGCCAGAGCGCGCCAGCTCGAAAATTGTCGAAGCCCCGGCCCGGCAGATTACCAGATGGGCAAATGAAAGCCGTTTTGGCATATCATCAAAGAAACTCTTCAGCTCAAACTCTACGCCCGCCTTGCTGTAAATTTCCCGAACCTTATCAATATCTTCTTCGCGCACCTGCTGCGTAATGGTGATTTTATCGGCAAAACCCGCAAGCGCTCCCGGTAATGAATCCGAAAATAATTTCGCTCCCTGGCTGCCGCCGGTGACCAGCAGATTTATTTTTCCGCCAAAAGCCGGGTAGGGCGTTTCCACAATTTCCGCCCGGACCGGGTTGCCGACCAGCTTGGCCGTGCTAGGCGCAGCTTGCGTTTTCGGAAATGAAATTGCAGTAACCGTTGCATGGCGGCTCAAAAACCGGTTCGCCTTGCCGAGATGTGAATTCTGTTCATGCAATATGGTTTTAATGAAATTGAAACGCGCCGCAATCATCGGCGGAAACGAAGGATAACCGCCAAAGCCAATCACCAGCTTAGGCTTGATTTTAGCAAAATAAAAATTTGATTGCATCATTCCCCACAGCAATTTTAAAAGCGCCGTCCCGCGCTTGAAAACATTCCCGCCCGGGCTTGCCGATGAAATAACCCGATATTCGAAGCCAATGTTTTTTAAATATTTTTCTCCGCGCTTATCGGTCGCAAAATAAACCTTATATCCGCGCTTCGTCAATTCCTGCGCCGTCGCCACCGCCGGGAAAACATGCCCGCCCGTGCCGCCTGCGGCGAGTAATATGTTACTTAAGGTCATAACGCTTCCTGGTGAGCGCCAGCAAAATCCCCACCGAAATCGAAGTGGCGATGATCGAGGAGCCGCCATATGAAATAAACGGCAGCGTCATGCCCTTGGTCGGCATCAGCTTTAAGGTTACACCCATGTTGATGATCGCCTGCAAGGCAAAATTCATTATAATACCGGCGCTTGCCAGGGTCGTGAACGTATCGTTCTGCTTATATAATTTCGTAAACACCCGAATCGTGATAAACGCAAACAGCCCGATAACCAGCAGCACTGCCACCAAACCCATTTCCTCACCCAGCACCGCGAAAATAAAATCCGTATGCGAATCCGGAATATGCTCCTTCACAATTCCTTCGCCCGGCCCGCGACCGAACAGGCCGCCATGCGCGAAAGCTTCCAGCGATTTTGTAACCTGGTAGTTCTGCGTAGTATCCGGGCTCATGAATTTATCCACCCGGGCCGTTACGTGCGGCAGGAAAACATAAGCCGCAATGCCGCCAATAATCGCAATCACGCCGAAACCCATGATGAAAATCACCGATAAACCCGCCATGAAAAACATTGCCGCCCAGACTACCGTGAATGTAATGGTAGTCCCGATATCCGGCTGCAAAACCAGCAGCACGACAACGGAAAGATAAAGCGCAATCGAAATGCTGAAACCCGGAAAATCCTGGTTTTTAAGCTTTTCCGAAAACATCCAGGCAGTAACCACATAAAAACACGGCTTTAAAAACTCGGAAGGCTGAATCGAAAGCCCGGCAAAATTAATCCACCGGGTTGAGCCCTTGGTTTCATCGCCAACGAAAAGCACCACTATCATCAGCGCCAGCCCAGCGAACAGCCCG